>JADMIO011204589.1_pt1 | contig 117866 bp, 112 predicted proteins | sample 8958161 | NCBI WGS metagenome assembly JADMIO01 (sample SAMN16585339, study PRJNA669376) | soil metagenome | isolation source: Crop rotation soil | place: USA: Cullars Rotation, Alabama | collected 2011
CGCGACAACTTGTCCACGTGGAATTCTAAGCTTAGGATCCCAATGTGCTGGAAAGCAGTTGTATATTGAGGGTCCAATTGCATGATGGATGAAATGCAGGGCAGCGTCAGAGAGGACAAGGATTTGTAGAAGCGAAGTGAACAATGATCGAGCCCCAAGCTTTCAACGTGGAGATTGCAAACCGCTCTGGGATCAGGATGACAATGTACCAGCAAGCAGTTCTTTGACACTGTCAAAGAACAACATTCGCAATATGACACAACATAAGCAGAAACAGCGCAGAGAAATCTCGATTTGCACGACAAATACCAAAACAACCACAATCACGAATCAGGTACACGATTTGCAACGAGACACCAGCTGACTCCTCTCATCAACCAATAACAAAACATGGGTAATAGCAAATGACCAGTCATCGACAATCAACAATCGAACAAAGTCTGCCCCCTCCAGATCTTGCTGGTCTGGTGGTCACTGTTATGACGCATCACCCAAACAGCCATGTGTGGAAATGAGGTGTCAAGGGGGCGGTAAGAAGATCGTGGTCGAGTTTCTTGGTTGTCGTTTGTTGTTGTCGTTTGCAGGACGAAGGACGAGCCGCCAAAAAACCTGGAAATCCCTGGATGTATGAGCTAATCCAAGCTTTCAGGGTCCTGTGAGCTAGGGAGCAAGGTTCCGGCATTTAGTGTCCGTGCTTTGAATGTCACATGATCTGCCTGCCTTCCTGCCTACCTAGTACAGTATGTTAGACTAAGAGAGCGAGCCTTGAACGACCTGTAGAATGATGGAAGGATTGAGTAGAGGTAATGAGAATCGTTTTATTTTAGCCAAGCCTTGATCATAAAAAGCTTTGCCAGTTGTGATTGCAGCAATTTGTGCAAGATAAAACTGCTAGAGCCAATATTCTTGACTCGACCAAGCTGTCGACCCTCGAGCACTTCCCGCACAAAAGCGTTGAACATTGCCGCTCTTGCAGTGTCGGTATCCAAACTAGACCTTGTGGGCATTGCTTCATTATGATAGCGACAAATTAATGACACAGCGTGTGATTCCTTTGTACATACTATATGCCAATGATCTCCTTATGGGTAGTTCTATGATCGTCGTGCACTGTCAATATTACATTCTTTCATTGAATATAGTTACATCCTGCTCTTCGGCACCTTCCTCTCCTCCATGCCCTCCAAATCCTTCTTCCTATGGAAGTGTGGCGCAGCCTCATGCAACCACTCCGGTTTAATTGGCATACAATTCCTCATAAACTCCTTACTAGTCTCCACCAGCTCGAAATAACAAATCATCTTGACTGGCGGATTGCTATCCATCAAGACACTACTAGGATGGATGTGTACGGTCGTATTATTCTTTACCGTTCGATAGCTATCACCTCCGCGCTGTAGTCGTGCAGCATTGGTGAAGAACCCTGCCGTCAGAGCTTTCTGGATGGGAACGAGATCAGCCGCGCCGCATGATGAGGGCACGACTTCGACGCGTTCGCAGAGGGCGGCGAGTTGGTCGCGGACATCGCGGGCCCTCTGCAGGGAGCGAAGGTCGAGGAAGTTTTCTTTAGCCCAGACGTGGGAGAAGTCAGAGTCCACCCATTGATTCCAGATGTTGAGCAGAGTGAGGTGATCGCCGCCCTCTTTGATAGTAAAGCGTGCGCGAGCAGAGTCGGCATGAATTTTCTTGTCTTTGGGGCGGAAGAAGAGGGCAGATGATTCAGAGAGCATCGAGGAGATGGTTAGGACTTCTTCCACCGATCCAAGTTTATCTGCCGCCAGAATTGCTCTTGCGATTGAGGGATCTGTTGGAAATTCGGCCATCTGTCGGCCTACTTTGGTGAGTTCTCCTTGATGATTCAACGCCTGCAACGCGAAGAGCGTGTTCAGTGCACCAATGAGAGTGTCAGTTGGTGGAGGATCCATAAAGTCGAAGTCGAGCAGATCATTGACACCCAGACTCTTCAACAGCAACACAATGTTGTTGAGATTGGTGCGCTGGATCTCAGGTGTAGTCGACTCATCCATTTCATTCATATAAGCCCACTTCGTATAGAGACGGAAACATTTTCCTGGTCCGACACGTCCAGCACGGCCGCTCCTTTGGTTTGCTGAAGCACGAGAACAAGGTACAGCTACCAATTTTGACAACCCTGTCTTTGGCTCATACACATTTTGCTTTACAAACCCAGGATCAATGACATAGACGATTCCGTCAATGGTCAAACTCGTCTCAGCAATATTGGTAGCCAGAATAATCTTTCTTGCTCCATCTGGCGTTGGCTCAAAGATCTTGCTCTGCAACTCAGATGGCAGGTTGGCGTAAATAGGACATATGATGAGCTCTTTAACACGTGTCCCTAGCTTGCGCGCAATCTCTGTGATATTCTGTTCTGCAGCTTCGATCTCGTCTTGGCCAGTCAAGAAAACTAAGATATCTCCCTTTCCTTGTGATGTGTGGATTTGAAAGACTGTTGTAATAGCTGCTGCGAGGTAGTTTGCTTCCGGCTGAGGAGTGTAGAAAACCTCCACAGGATGCGTTCGGCCCGGAATGTTGAAGATGGGCGCATCATCGAAGTAATCTGCGAACTTCTTTGCATTCATAGTCGCGGAAGATATCAAGATTTTGAGTTCTGGTCGTTCTCTTGCAAGATCCTTGACCAGCGCTAGCAAGATATCAGTGTGCACCGTCCGCTCGTGAGCTTCGTCAATCATCAACGCTGAGTAGGTATCCAGTGTCGGCTCTGCCATAAATTCTCGAAGGAGCATACCATCAGTCAAGAATTTGACCACAGTCTTATCACTTGTACAGTCTTCGAAACGGATTGAGTATCCAACCTCGTTACCAACTTTGACACCAATCTCGTCAGCTACACGCTTCGCGACAGACATGGCAGCGACACGGCGAGGTTGTGTACATCCGACTTTCAAGCCTCCTTTAGTATATCCTGCTTCATGCAGGTACTGCGGTAGCTGGGTAGTCTTTCCACTTCCCGTCTCTCCAACAATCACCAGGATCTGATGAGTTTCCAAGGCAGCAAGAAACTCGTCTCGGTATTTGTAGATTGGCAAGCTTTTCCTCACTTCGTCTATCGACATGGCTTTCCTTTCAGCCTCTTTTATCTGCTCTTCCAGCAGCTTTTCCTCCTTTGTCATCCCTCCTCGAGTACCTTTCAGTGTTGCATCCATTACCCACTGGATTCCCTGCTCCTCGTCAAGAACATAATCGTACTCTCCTTGATCCACTCTCTCATTGCTCTGAATTTGTGCTTTTGTTTTTGCAATCTGCTCGACCTCCCACTGCTCATGCTCCGTGACGAACTTCTCTTCGCCAAACTCATTTCTCTCCACATATCTTTTGTACATAGCATCCTCTTTCTTCTTCCTGTCAATCTTCCCCTTCTCCGTAATATAGTCTTCTGGCATAGCATATCCATCGAGATGGTCATCGATTCGTAATCGTTCCTCAGCTATGCGCAATACCTCCAGATTCTTCGCAAACTCTGCCTTTTCTCTAGTCGACAGCCTTGCGCCGCTCCTCAGCTCCTCCTGTTCCTCTGCAACCTGTTTCCGCAGGAGCGCAAGTCGTTCTGCCTCTCTCTTCTTCAAATACTCCTGCCGCGACCTCTCTCTCAAGTCAGGCAACGCGGCCGCTCTCTCCTGCGCATCCAGAACCCGTCTCGCAGAGTTCGCAGGAGCAGTGCTTTTCTTGTCTTTGCTCAACAACCTCTTTGCAAAGGCGTCTTTCTCCTCTTGATCCCTTCTCCTCTCCTCCTCTTCCCTATCAACCTTCTTGTCCCTCCCGTCTTCATCATCGGAGTCATGCCTTCTCTTCACCCTCTTCGGCGACGACTCTCGGAACTCTTCGTCCTCCTGGTCTGCATCTGGATCTGGTTCTTCGTCGCCCCATCGTTCATCATAGTCTCGTTCGTCATGGCGTCTGCTGCGTGACGACTTCTTCTTGGAGTGACGGTGCTTTTCTTTTCGTTCAGGTGCTTCGGGAGCATCGCCCATGGGCACAAAGGCATATTTCTGAGCCATTTTCGTGACGGGAGTGTGTTCACGAGAACTGGTGGTGCCTGCGAAAAGTTCAAGAGGTTAGAGCTCCGACTCATATTTGAGGTCCAGGACGTGAAACATGACTCGAGCACGAAATGGCAATGTTCAAGACTTTAAAATATAGAATCTGTTATTAGAATAGAATAAAGAATAAAATAATGTCTACAGTTGGTGTTAACTGCATAGGTTTCTTTTCTTCACTATTACATAGAACTGTATGCGAGAATGTAATCGCTCGTAAGAACGTCTATAGGATCTCTATGTGCTTCGTTATCTGATGGAAAAGAGACCCCTGTTCGCGATAAGTCAAGAGACCAGCGTGTTCAGACAAGAGCAGCAACAAAATAATAATTCCCCAAAACTGCCACATTTCTATCTTGAACCACAACATCTCATTGTACAAAGACGGTCCTTACCGAAAGACACTCACGTCTATTGTTCTACCTCTCTCGAGGCTTCTTTCAAGCATCTGCTCAAAGGACTGTTGCAATTGCAACGCCGGCGCAAAAAAGATGTGGTTACCATCGCCAGCTCTTGTGCTACTATGCCTGATCCAAGTCGTGGCATGTGCCGAAGATTTCTACAAAGTAAGTCAACTTGATCAGATTTCAGAGTCCGTTTCTGACATTCTGTTCAGCTTCTAGGGATTGATAAGCATGCCGACGACAAAACAATCAAGAGAGCATACAGACAGCTTAGCAAGAAATACCATCCAGATAAGAATCCGTACGATCTCCTCAACCATGGCTCTTCGTCAAAATACTGATCTAAATTCTTTCAGAGGTGATGACTCCGCCAAACAAAAGTTCGTTGAAATAGCAGAAGCCTACGAGGCCCTCTCCCAGCCCGAAACCCGCAAGATCTACGACCAATACGGCCACGAAGGTCTCAAGCAGCGTCAACAAGGCGGAGGAGGCGGCGGCCACCACGACCCATTCGACTTGTTCTCGCGCTTCTTCGGCGGCGGAGGCCACTTCGGACATCAACAGCGACGTGGACCAGATATGGAAGTGCGAGTCGCGCTGCCATTGCGAGATTTCTACAACGGACATACGACTGAATTCCAGCTCGAGAAGCAGGAGATCTGTGAAGAGTGTGATGGGAGTGGAAGTGCAGATGGCCAGGTCGATACTTGTACGGTGTGCGGTGGACATGGAGCTGTCATGAGACGTCATCAGCTTGCGCCGGGCATGTTCCAGCAAGTGCAGATGCAGTGTGATGCATGTGGTGGCAGAGGACAAACGATCAAGCATAAATGCAAGGTCTGCGAGGGCAAAAAGGTGGTACGCAAGACAACTACTTTCCCATTGACGGTGGAGAAGGGTAGTCCCAGAGGGAGAAAGCTGGTATACGAGAATGAGGGTGATGCCAGTCCTGATTGGGTGGCCGGTGATTTACATGTCACTCTGATCGAGAAGGATGCTAGCTTGACTGAGGATAACGAAGGCAAGGTTGACGGTACTTTCTTCAGAAGGAAGGATCAGCATCTGTACTGGAAAGAAGTCATCTCACTGAGAGAGGCATGGATGGGTGACTGGAAGCGCAACCTCACACACTTGGATGGCCACGTTGTAGAATTGTCACGGACAAGAGGACAAGTCACCCAGCCGGGACATATTGAACGCGTAGTTGGCCAAGGCATGCCGATTTGGCATGAAGATGGCGACAGCGTATATCACCAAACCGAGTTTGGCGACTTGTTGGTCGAGTACACCGTAGTATTGCCAGACCAGATGGAGAAGGGCATGGAGAAAGATTTCTGGGCACTGTGGGAGAAGTGGCGGAAGAAGAACGGCGTCGACTTGCACAAGGATTCGGGCAGACCGCTAGGTGCAGTCAAAGTACCTGCGAGCAAGGATGAGTTGTAAGATAATTATACGATTAGAGAGATAGACCGCTTAGAATTGTATACTGTGGAATAAATCTTATGTCAAGGACTTCTTGGTTGCTAACTAGAAAGTAATCAAGTCTAGTGTGACCTCACTACACGAGAAAGTTTAAGAAACGAAGTGTTCGTGCTTTGGGTGGCTAGGCTTTGATCTTGTTTTTCTTTACAAGCAGCGAGTGTGTTATATGGGACGGCCATCTGAACTGTCAGTGAAACAGTATCCGTCCTAGAAGCACTACCAAAGTTCTACCGACGTGGCTAAAATGTTATCGTCCGCTTCTTCTGCTTCTTTCAGGGAGGTAGCATGCCATTCAGTCTGTGACGAGCCCGTATTAGATCCTCGAGTCGCCCATTACCGCATTCTCAGTAGAATCATGTTTGTTGTGAGAGGCTAGAAAGACATTTCTACATGTGATGATATTCGAGATTATATATGACTGAGGACATGCAACACGGTTTCGCAAGAAGCGATCACGGCTGTTTCTTCAACATTCAGACTGACTTCAAACATGCCTGTGATCGAGTCTCAAATAATTGCAGAACGATGAATCATGAGCTTCGGATAGCTTTCACGCTATCGTTTCGAATCACACTCTTTGATATTAACACCACAATCACACAGAATACTCGAACCGAGTCACCATGACATTCATTACAATACCTATCTCCGTCTAGTATAAATTGCCAGCATGTAACCTCCAAATGATAACCATAAAACACCACACAAACGACCACACTAAAACCTCGAATCCCATTCCGCAAACAAACAACAAGATCACCACGACCTCTAAATACAACACACAGTAATCGACAAACAATCTCACCTTCTCGCCATCAAACAAATAAAACAGAGTCACCACAATGGCCGTCGCTCTCTCCTCCAGCACCCTTCTCACACTCTCCCTCCTAATTATTGCCATCCTCGTGACCTCCGCAAACAGCCATCCAATCCATTTTGACAACATCTTCAGACGAGCTGCGTTACCAATGGCATTACCAGCGCCTGCTCCAGATGCCATGCCATTACCATCATACCCAGGTGGATATCTGCCCTCTTACCTTCCGGAGTCAGCTGCTTCGAAGGGTCTAGGTGGGTTGAGCGGTGGTGCAGGCCTTTTGAGTTTCAGTATTGGGTGGATGATATTGATGGGTGGATGGATACTGTAAGTTCATTGTGTTGGGGGAATATATAGGAGGGGGTATCAAATTTTGTTGTCTTATGGGGATATCCAGATGGAGGAATTGGAATTATGGAGGCTTCTATCGTAGATCGAGGATAGCGGAACATCAAATGTTTGTTCGTTGCTGAAGTTCACTCTTCATTGTAAAGTGCTGCGGAAGAATGTGAATATGCTTGATCAGAAGTGCAGAAACGTAGTGCGTCACGCTCAGGAACGAACATTATGTGATGACGTTGTGAGATAAAAATGTTTCATTCTACATGCCTAGAGAATCAGAGGTTTATCTATTGTATCTCCAGAAATTCCGCTCCAGCTTGGAGGCTTGTCGAAAGCTTTCCTTAGTAAGAGGTAGGGTTTTTACGATTCAGTACCTGGCATAAATTATTAGCACTATTGTTACCACATGCGACCAAAAAAAAGAATGTATGATGTGTTTTGACTTCAGAAAGTGTCATGTTGAAATCAAGCTTCCTCATTTGAGGAGGCATTCATTCTCTTCCTATTATATATTTGATACGTAATGTATCGCTCATCATGAGTCAATGGCACATGTACAAGCAGAGCCGTACAGAACGATGAAGGAGTGCAGGAATATAACAAAGAAAATAAGCTTACCCTCGAAAATGTGCAAGCACGTACAACACCAACTACTCCTTGGAGTTCGTTTCAATGACACAAACCCGATGTGTACGACATTTGCAGTCACCCGCACCGATCACACTGCAGGACAGTCCGATGCTTCAATAACACCCGTTCAAGTTCTGGGGGATGATAGCGGAGAAACTTGTTCATGTACCCTCTCGAGCACTGTAAAAGTTCTCTCCGCCATCATCTTCATCATCCTGAACATCTTCAATCAGTCTCTGATCTTGCACGATGTTGACATCATCGGCGTCGGCAATTGCTTGCTCCACCCCCTTCCCGTTGCCGTCTGCATTATCACTCTGTGCCTGAGTGACAGTTCTCGACGTTTCAAAATTGACAGATTTCTTAGCAGCTTGCCAGCTTTTGGGCGGTCTTCCTCGCCTAGGTTTGTCAACGCGTGGAGCAGGGCTTTGAGCTTCTCCGCCCTCTTTCGTCTTAGATCCTCTTCTCAGAGCTCTAGCTGCAACCCGTCTCTTTCCAAGAGAAGGCTGCATATTAGCGAGTCGTTCATCTTCCTCATCCATTTCCTGCAATCTCTGCTTTGCGGCCTCAACCTTTGGTGAGCTGTTTTCGTCATCAGAAGCATCATCAATAATGTCCCTCAGCTCCTTTCTTTCATTGTCGCGAAGCTCCTTGACGCGAGGTCGCCATCTGTTGTTCGAGAGACGCTTCTCTGCTACTACTGTAACTGCGTCCGTCTCGCCCATTTCGACTTTCATGTTGATCATACGTTCTAAAAAGACAGCTTGATCTTTCCGTTTTGCAGACGCGTGGGCGCCAATCGGGATCAGGTATTTAGTATGAGGAATATGACTACCACGCACGAAAGCCCGCTCGGGACTGCGCTTCCTCTTTCGAGGTTGGAGTTCCAAAGGATCTGACACGATTCGAGCTTGGTTGACCGCAAGCAAGTCCACCCCGCCATTCAGCTTTCGCAAAATAGGTATATCGCTATCGCGCTCGTGTGCCTTGAACAAAAATTCCGTCCCGACGTGGCTAGCCCAATGACAAGAGAATGCACTTCCATTATACGTGATCAAAGGATTGTTCGAATGTAAATCCACAATTTGAATCTCCGATTGCAGGTTCGCTTGTAACGAAATATCTGCTTCTCCGTCCTTGTCCGCGTTCTCCACTTCCTCCTCAACATCTTCATCGACTTCGGGTTCGTCTTCTGCTGCTTGAGCTTCGTCCATAAGGGTTCCAGCAATTGTGCTGTAGGTAGCAGGCTTGAGGTATTTTCCTGGGCGGTTACGACCCAACCCTGGATTGATCCATCGTGTACGTAGTGGCCCTTGCTTTACGCGTCGTGGTCTGTCATGATTAAGGTCAGGATTCGTGAGATCAAGAGTTAGAAGAAAGGTCTACACAACTGTCAGAATCTCATTCCATATTACGAACAGTGCCGAATTTACTTACCTCGGTCTCTGTTGTAGAGTACTCATATTCCCATTCGTCAGAGTCTGCACTTAAGTCCTGTGACGATTGCGCAGCTTGAACTGAAGCTTTAGTGGGCTGTTGTTCTTCAGAGACTGGGTCGGTATCCATTGTGTTATTCTACAAAGTTAATCAGGGCCCACGGTCAGCATGTTGATATTGCGAGGAATCTCGTGGTCGCGACATCGAGAACGAATTCCAATGGCAAGTTAATTGTTGTTGTCATGAAGACACAAGTATTCGAAGAAAGAAAAATCTATGGTGGATACTTTATGGAAGGGAACAACGGAGTGGATCGTGAACACGTGATGATGAACCTCGTTGTAAATTGTGTTCTTCCTCCTAATTCCTCATTTAACCTATTAACTTTGCCACAAAGCCATGGTCAATGACCAGCATCTTTGCCATGATCCGTTATGGCGACAGACAATCTTGAGGAAGCCTTCAATTGTTGATGTGGTACTCGACCACCTCATCAACTATCATCCATCATACCATGTCACATCACTTCGTCAGCACGCCCATAATATGCGGCAGGAGATGAAAGCCTTGTTCATCCTCGGGCTTCTTTAAATCGACGTTGGACCATGATCCCGCTTCTTCCAACCACTTTCCAGTGTCGCGGGTCATCTGGCATCCTCCCATACAATGGGGCCAGAAAAGATTGAGGAAAGCTAGGCGAAATGTCAATACTGCATGGACGAGGAGGACGATTTCGACATTCAGTGACGCACCTTGATAAGTCGACAAGAATTCATTCTCCTTATTGACGACATGCTCATAGGCATACCACTTTCCACCAGGCTTCAGATAGGAGTACAAATCTGAAATCATAGCTTTTGGTTCGGGTACAGAGCACAGGCACTGGATGGTCATGACACAATCTGCTTCTCCTTTGCGAACCCAAGGTTTACCACCACTTGACTTTGTGCCATCAGCAACCTTATCGAGATCTTCAACCCCGACAGGGACGATAACATAAATGTCGGACAGGCCGTTCTCAATAATTCTCTCGCGGAGACGCGCATGATGATCTTTGTTTGGCTCAACACCATAGATCCTGGTGACTTTTGTCTTGTTGAATAGGTTGATCCATTCACCACTGCCTGGGCCAATATCTATCAATTGTTATTGAGTGTCGGTGAGAGAGAGTGACAACGGTTTACCTATCACAACGCCATGTGCCTGTTCGATGAGTGGCTGGACTCTGGGAGCCGCCCATTCCTTAATCATTGATCCAGCGCCCTTCCAAAATTCTGCAAACCAGGCATATTTGAATGCGCTTGGTGAAAGGAAAGTAGAATACTGAGACCTTTTGACGAGACCGACAACAGTCCTTGGGATGTAAGTCAGAGTGTCGGCAAGATACCACCATGGAATGAGGAGGGCAAGCAGGAACTGAAATATCAGAGGCATTGTCGTCGCGATTAAAAATTTGTAAAGAATATTATGTGATAATAGACAAATCCTTGCACTGCGAAAACAATGCAATGAGTGAGATCACGGCAGAAAGAAATATATGTGAGGGAGGGTGGACGGAATGCCGTATTTATATCTCGCGACTCCGAGCTACTAGATTAAGCGAGGGGTTGATATCCTCCAATCCCGACGACCATTTCTCGACCACACTGCTTACACAATCCAAGCACACCATGAAATTCAGATACATCCGGGAAAGGGCGTAGCGTGGGGAGATATTGGACAGATGAAGAAGGTAGAATCTGAAAGTGCAAATTGTCACCGTTTGGAGCTGACTTCTGTAGCAATGAGCTATTTTGCTCATTTTCAGTCCTTGATATGCTTTGAAAGGTCAGACATCTGATATGCAAGCGTTTCTGGAGTAGTTGACGCTTCAAAACTCGGTTTATGCCCTCTCGCAGCACAGATGACGGCTTTCTTTCACGCAAATGCTCTCTACTGATAATGATAAGACTGGAGATCATCGACCCATCAGTGGCAGCTTCGGCCAGGTCATTCATCAAGTGTCGACCTCAGATCACATCGTCTACAAGTGCTCGCAAGATGGCTTCTTTGATAAAATATCACATCCTGGGCCGTACGGAGATATCACGTTAGCGAGATCTCCACATCAAGAGTGATATTCCTCGATGGAGGTTGTGGGGCCTGGCGGGAAGGATTGCAACCACTCCAATATCAAGATGCAAAACAGACTCCAGCGCGGGTGTTCACAATAGAAAGCTCACAACGAGGCAGATGTACAACTGGCGGAATGATTGAAGACTATGGATGGCAGTAACTGGCCTCCACCACATGGCATCACAGAAAGCATCACCTCCACGAGACACGGTTGTCCAACCATAGACTTTGTTCGTACTGGCTGAAGGAATCCTGAGAATAAAATCAATCAGAATGGTTGTATGAAGCCTTTATCGAGATGCATTAGTCTGTTGCTTGCAAAAACACGGAAATGACAATTTATTCTTGACAAAGTAACACCCACCTAAGGTTTGTGTAGAGAGTCAAGAGCTCAGCAAAATGTAATCCAAATCACAACGTAATACCGCTACAGCTGTGATAGCAGTGATATTTGATACACACATATGCACGAACACATCAGTCGTTTAACTCAGCAGAATGCAAGGTATTCTCCATATTATATTGCGACCATTGTTGTGATGCTAAGTGCTCTACTTTCGAAGTTGAAGCTCAACTCCCGCCAAGACACGCAGAGCAACTGACCAATAGCGGCCCGCCGATTGAAATGCACCATCATGAAATGTCAAGGACGACAGCAACAACAGGAAGCACCACAACTACTCAATCCATTGGCACACCCACACACCAACAATGGCATCCAAACTCCCCTCTTTGGCCCTGCGCCAGGCAACTCGCTCAACGCGGATAGCATCGCGCGCACAATGGCGATCCTTCACAGCCGGCGCCCGCGCAGCAAGTGACAACTTGAACGTGGTAAGTCTTGCCTCAATCCAAGCTCTCCGAGACCTCAATTGCCGTTTGTACACTACCTCAGAATACTAATCCATATCTTCTCTATAGCATCGCGACACTCCCGAGAACAATGCTTCCATCCCCTTTAAGTTCACCGAACAAAACAACAAGCTAGCCAACGAGATCCTGAAGCGATACCCACCGCAATACAAGAAGGCCGCTGTGATGCCACTGCTCGATCTAGGACAGAGACAAGCTGGATTCACGAGTCTGAGCGTCATGAATGAGGTCGCTAGGTTATTGGAGATGCCGCCTATGCGTGTATACGAGGTTGCGACGTTTTACACCATGTACAACCGTACACCAGTTGGAAAGTATTTCATTCAGGCTTGCACTACCGTACGTTCCACCTTCCTAAATTTTCAACGGTTGCGTATATCTTTGAGGAGCATGAAAAAGCTGACTAAAGGGAAACGTACAGACTCCATGCCAGCTCGGCGGCTGTGGCTCCGACGCAATCGTGAAAGCAATCTCAGAACACCTAGGCATAACACCAGGCCACACCACCAAAGACGGCGTATTCACCTTCATCAAGGTAGAGTGCTTAGGAGCCTGTGTCAACGCACCAATGATCCAAATCAACGACGACTACTACGAGGACCTCACGCCCGAAACGACCGTCTCCCTCCTCAAAGCCCTCGCCGCTACCGCGAAAGACCTTCCAACACAGCAAGGAACTGGCGCGATCACGGGAGAGGATCCACATGTGAAGAGCGGCTCAGAGGTCGGTGAAGGAGAGTCGTATAAGAAGAATGGAGTCAGAGTTCCTAGTCCAGGCCCAATGAGCGGAAGGAAGACTTGTGAGAATAGCAAGGGTTTGACGAATCTAACTAGCGAGCCATGGTCGACAGAGGTGTTCAAGAAGGAGTTTCAGTGATCTAGATCGTTCGAAGCGGTAGAGGAACGGTAAAGAGGGCCTTGTATATACTCGTGTAAAATGGCATTTCGAATTTTTGGCAGCCCTTAGGATCTCTTTGGTTGATGCGCCTTTCTATTTTGACTCCGTTGCAATATTTATGGTTTCGACACATTCTGGCCATTGACGATGGTCGAATTAGCTCCTAGAAGAAGCTGTCCCCAGTTTGGACTAGACATATTTACTGCTAACATTACCAGTTCTGCTCCATCTTTTGTCGAAAGCATGAACGCAAATTCGACTTGGAAATGTAGTATCTAATAGATAGGCATACCCATCTGGCGATCGTCTATGCGAGCTGACTTCCAAACAGAGACATAAAGGATTCCAAAAACAAAGTCCCGCACAACTGCATATTTCGGATGCAGACAATCATTCGCTGATCCATACCAGCTGGGCCAATCTTGTCAAAACAAGCCGAATCGAAGATGCAGAAATAGAACGCAAGGCAATTCTATTCGTGGCTAAAGAAATTAACATTAATGGATACTGTCAAGCACTGTTTCAGAGCTTCAATTGCACCTTTCCATCGAAAACCCTGATGGACCCCTTCCTACTCTCTCCTTTGGACAACCTCACACGGTCGACGTCCATCGCTGGCATTCTATGCAAATCCTGGTGAGAATGGGCAGATAGGAACAAACGTGGTGTTGGTGCCAATATACGAATTGGAAATTGTATAGCTATCCATAAGTTAGCAACAAGGTTATGATCAAGATCATCACAACAACACGTAGACATACCGCTGACCATGCTTGTACATGCCCTTGTTGGTAGCATAAGTCGTGTTCCAGCTCTCGGTGTATCTGAACTAGGAGTCAGCATGTTCTAGGAGGAGGAAGGAAGGGGCAATGCATCAGTCAAGGCCCCGAATAAGAACTCACAAAGAACAGTATTGCCCTTGAGCGACGCCTTCTTGTAGCAAGATGTAGGTATTCCAGAAATTGCAGGCACGAGGATTGTTTTGACTGCGGTTGTACTTGGTTCTGGCTGTGCAAGCTGCTGCACAAAGTCTCACATCAAAAGGAGTGTCTTCAAAAAGGACATACCCCATAAACGTGTCGGTACCCTGGCAATCGAGCGGTGCTTCGATAGCCACATCATTGATGAAGTCGTTTTGGTACGCAGTGTCAAGTAACACCGTGCTATTGACGTATGCGTTGGAGCCCGCGATGACAGCATGAAACTGTCTTCGCCATTGTCCTTCAACTACAGCAGAGCCAGCAATAAGAGGATTTCCCCAGTATGCACACTTGAGATTGGCAAAGGCAGAAGGATTGATGCATTTCTCACTGCAAGCATCAACGACTGGATCTCGTTCGAAGTCTGTAGGGAAGTCAGTGGATGGCGAGTCGGCAAATCTGGGAGTGGAATAGCTTACAGATATTGAAAGCCGCACATCCGGAAAGAGCATTACATCTGGCAGCGCAGAAATCTGGATTGTAACCATTTGGGCGATCAAGTACTTCGTAGCCCATGTAGAGGTAACCATTACTGGCGAAGATCAGATTGCCGTAGACTTGATCATAACCTTTTGGGGTTGCTGCTTTTGTAGCAGTGTCGGAGATGGTCTTGTCTGTAATGAAATTGGCAGGAGTATCGACCTTGACTTTGTAGTAATTGGCAATGGTGGGTTGGGGCTCGCATGCACCACAACCAGAGTTGTCATCTCTTCTTTGCAAATCGCGTGGCTGTGGTTGTGCCAAAGGATGAGCTGCTTGAACATCAAGGAACCCACCATTAGTGGCCATGGCTCTGACTGACGCGAGTGCAGCATCCATATCGAAGCCGGTAAGAGTCGGTATTGGATGCAAGGAGACTGGAGTTGTTTTGACGACCCGGACATGGCGTTCTTCCACAAAGTGGGTAGCAGCAAATACCGTCCCCAGCAAGGTTGTTAGAACGAGCAGCGAATGCATGATGATTGAGTAGGGTAAGATGATGCTACGAGATATATTCAGATAGTTGATGAAGTTAATGGATGGCAAGGAGATTGAAGCACTCGGTGGTGGTGGTGATGATGATACGAGTCGTTGGTAAGAATAAGAGATAAGAAGAATGAAGAAATGCCACAGTTTGGAGACTACAACACCGGAATGTCGAGCTAGTAAACAAAGTAGGAGTCTACGTGTTGCTTAAGGTGACAATGTTGAGTACTTGGCAGCATCTGAGAGAAGGCACGTTACAAAGCCATGGCGGAAGCAGCAACAACCACATCTGGCCACCGAGTATAGGAAAGTAAGATGCTCTCAATGCTGTCGAACCCCAAGTAGATATCCACATACAAGCAGAGAAGTTGGCTGAAAAGTTAGTTCCCCTTTGACGGTGACAACGACCCAAAGAGTAAGCGTTCTGCGTCAAATATTGTGAGCAGACAAAACATCAATTGCTGTATGTACATCATATCATACTATCTACACATTTTGAAACGACACAGGCTGACTCATCTCCGCTCCAAGTTCCTTCAAGATATTTTTATGCTTTTTAACGACGCTTAAGTTCTCGGTCCTGCTTCCGCATCGCTTATGCCTTACAAGCATTGAGAGTACCATGGGTTAGAGAAAGTACAAGTTGATCCAGCAACACAAGTCGTTGGTCCAGTCCAGCCTTGTCCGCCACATTGTCCCCACCTGCCGAATATGTTAGCATAATACTTCCTAATTACGACCTTGACAACCTACTTTGGTGCAGTTCCGCTTCCTCCAGAGGCAGATGTTGTGGTCGCAGCTGGTGTGGTGGTTGTAGTTCTGATAGGAGAAGCTGAAGTGGTTGTCACCACTCTTGTTGTAGTTGTAGAAACACGAGCAGTAGTGGTCGTGACAACAGCAGAACGAGTAGTCGTGGGGGTGCTTCCACCCGCATTTGCGCTGCTGACATGATCCCTTACCAAGGTCGTCCAGAGAGGGCTGTTGTAGTAGATAGCATGTCCATCATCGTTTGTCAGGCCAAATGAAAGCTGCTCTCCCCACTGCCAGAACATGTCACCTGCCATGCCTGCGTTCTTTAGAGAGAGTGAAGTATCTTGCCAGGCGCCCTCGATGGAGATTCGAGTGGCAGCGTCTCCGGTGTAGCCGTATTCTTCTGCGACACAAGGCTTCCCAGCCTTGAGACATGCCGCGGCGTGGTTCTTGAACCAATCTTGGCCACCAGTCAATGGGGGATTGAGGGACCATGACTGTGGGTAAAGATGGAAGGTACCAAAGTCCAGTGTCTTAAGATACCATCAGTACAAGCTCAATTACATGTACGAGGGAACATACCTTGATATCGAGATTCTTAGCAAAATCAACACCTTCAGCAGTGGAGTATGAATAAGACCCATCACCACCACCATTCATCCAACCCTCGTCTCCGAGAGTGACCATGTGTGCTGAATCCAAGCTCTTGATGTAAGCGCTGACATCAGTAGCCCAGTTGTAGATAACAGACGTAGCGCATCCAGGACATCTTGGCTCATTGGCAAGCTCCCAAGCGAAGATTGAGGTACTGGCCTTGTACTTGTTGACAAGAGTAGCAATATACTTCTTGTATTGTGCTTGAGCAGCAGCGTTGGTATAAAAGGCAGTCTTTGTAATTCCATAGTAGTCTGCATAGACTTGAATTCCTCCGTAGTCGTTCCAGAAGTTAACGAATGGGATGATCAACTTGATATTGTACTTCTCAGCGGCCGCAACAACATTGTCGAGCTTGCCGAGGCCGTTTGCTCCCAAGTTGATCTGTGGCTGCTGACCTGGGACAAAGCTCTGCATCCAGTCACCGGTAGTCTGCTGTTTTACATCATTGAAACCTGTCAAAGCTTAGCATCTTTCAATCATAATCATTGACATCAATCTTACCCCATACACGCAAAACCTTGAGTCCAGAGGCAGCCAGGTGAGACATGGTAAGGTCTATGTCAGCTACATTGTTCAGGTAGCTGATCCAGTATGAATTACTGCCGACAAAGTAGTTGGTGGATCCATCGATGTTGAACTTGCTTCCAACAGCGAAAGCGTTGGCTGCTCTCTTGACTAGACCAGACTCGTCAGGAACTGGTGTTGCTGCAACGAAGCTGGCAATAGCCAGGGCGGCGGACACAGATAATTTCATGATTATGAGATGAATTCAGAATGGGACAAAGATGACAGCCGTACAATGCAAATCATACCTTTAAACTAATCTACGCAGATCTTATATATACCATAAAAGAGATACTGATTATGCAAGCGAGAACTAGATACAACAGGCGGATACCATGAAAAAGAAGCTCATCTAAATAGATTGATTCAATCAATATCAGATGATAGAGAACGGCTCTTTCGGTACTAGACGATCGTAAAGAACGCTTTGATGCAGGGTCTCCTTGAAATATTTAGCCATGTTCCTATCAAAGTTGGAGAACATATTAAAGGTGGATCATTTTCCCCAGAGAACGAAACCTTGGCAAACCGGTCATATGGACAATAACAATCAGATTTTCCACAAGCCAGTGAACGCTTGAAAGATAATCCACATTGAAGCGATATAGGCTATGGTTTCCGTGTTCTTGACGGAGGCGACACGCATGGTATGCAGCGACAAACAGAGCGGAGCGGAAGATCGTCTCCCGCGTTCAATTTGACCACCGCGTAGAGCCGAAACAGCAAGAACACATGACTTTAAGCATTTTGGCGTCCATTTCTTGTGAGCTTATCACATGTTGTGCACACCATGGCACCTTAGCAAAGCCATGCCCAAGAAAGCTTGTAACACAAGCAGATCCAATTGTGACAACCGTAGATCTCCCCACCAGGGTTAAAATGAATTCTGTCAACATTTAGAGGTGGAACCATCGTTGTGTCCGTCCTCCGTGACATTAAACTCCTCAAAGGATTCAAAAATACTGTCTTTTGCTGCGTTCAGAAGCTGAGAAACGGATAAAGTATGGGGCAGGCGAATGTTCGTATCAAAAGGGTTCACAGGTCCCTATGTCACATCGATTCAAAATAAAGTAAGCAAGAGGATGTTAGATACGGCGAGGATGATTTAACTCTTGACAATTAGCCATAAGGAAGAACGGGTATGATTTGATCGCTCCCGAGGATCGCTAACATACCACAGCTCACTCAAGCTGGAGGCAGTTGCGACGTTTGCAAGGTGCACGAAATCGAGCGCATGAACTTGGTCAAGCTGCCTTGCCGTTCTTCAACAATATAATTGCCCTTCCACAAAATTCTTGCAAGGCGCAACACTTTTGCGTACGACGGACAGCTCGATGGAAATGCAGGTAAGACGCCGAGGCAGAAAACCTCAGCTACGAAGAAAATAATGTTACTGGTGCCTTTGTGGCCTCAAAATCAGTTCTTGATGTGATCGAGGACGAATTTGGTGAATAGAGAGACCCAAAGTCTAGAAATAGATCCGAGAGAGTACCAAAGTTTTTGCCTTCGATATAATTAAACTGTTCAGCCTCGAGCTCGTATTTGTGGACTGAAAGTAACGTCATGACAGCTTGTCAGACGTCAATCGTGGAATTAAACCAGCGAACACTTACGGGGTTTCATTCTGACATGGTTTCGAGGATAGAAGTCTTGCGATGGCATCGAAGGTGGTGGTAGATTATTTGGGAAACTTTCCATTAATTAGTGAAAAGAGGACTAGCGCAGACAGTTAGGTCACGTGTCAACCAATTCCTGTGAAAAGTCAACATTGAGAAGATGGTCATATCAATATTGCAGGCTTAATTCGGTGACACGTATCATAAACTATCTAGACTGTTTGGTGTTGTCTTTGAAAGGAACGAGCATGCTATATTTTTCATGCTGGAATTATGCCAAGCCAAAGGATTTCTGGCATGTAAGCACTTGAGATACATCAGACACCAAAAAAGAAAGCTTTTCTACCAATCTCTTACAAGAGCATATTAGTTGGTGGATCATGAAGTGCCAGCATATCTTTAACGCAAGCGGTCCGATTGCGTCTGCCTTGGCGCAAACGTATCTACTCCGTGTATCAGGTAAGAATATCCTGCTTCGTGGTCATCCCATGAAGGATTCTCAAGCGTGCTACCGTGGCCCAAAGACTGATCGCGATGACCTTGGAGCTAAGCAAGGCATGTCGCGAAATTTAGCGACAATCGCTCGCGAGCGGTTGGGAAGTAACCCAGGAGTCAGTCGTCAACAGTAAACAACCTCACTTCAACGTCACTTTACGAGCAAAGGAACAAGCTTTTCGATTAATCAGTCATTGGACTCAATACGAATTGTGCCTTGCGTAAATGTTATCCGAGGGGTTGCACAAGTATGATCCCACAAACCGTAGGGCTGGATTTGGGAGAGCCTGGTGATTATGTAAATGCTGCAACCTTTCGGACATGAGATTCGCTTGCGACTACCCTGTAGAGCCCAAAAGAAATTTCGCAAATGCAACACCAAGATGCTAGAGGATCCGCGAAAAAGCCCCTGCGCATGATGTATGGCCAGTATTCGAATCTGGTTGCGTGGTTGCTAGACTGTGTTTCACGGGAAAAGCCCTGGTTTTTTATATGCATGGTGATGGAGTTAAGTGGTGTATGAAGTAATGCAAGTAGAATTTGGCTAGTTTATGGCACTCCGGAACGCATTTAGCCGAGTCTGGTTGTCGCTGACGTTTAGCTGCTATGGGTCATTCTTGCATAGACCCTGACCTTCGTCACGAAAGAACTCATGGCATTCCGTTGACAGTAGTGTGCACAGTCCTCAGACCAGACTTGCACGTAACTTCATTCGTCAAAGCCGTAAACCTAAGTCCCCCGCTGTTACTGCTTAAATAATGCTTTCACATGCGTTCTCTCTTCTTGTTACATAGCCACTGCCCAAAAAGAAATTAATACTCCGTGTTTTTGAAGCTCTCGCAACGAGTCTTGACACACTTGTACGGCGGCATAGACTGTCGTCAGATTCAGAAAGTTCTTTTTTCCCGAGATCTTCTCTGGTGTCTGAAAAGATCGCCTTGCCTGTTACACAAGCTGCAAACAATAACACACACTATATGACAAATCGAATTTAGTAACACGGAGATCGCCAGATTTCAATGGGTATGGTAGTAGCTCAGTGTTTGGTAAGTAATGCGATGAACGTTCAGCGGGTGTTAGGTCCTCGTAACCAGCCAGCCTTTGCAAAATTTAATGCGATTGAGAAGGAACATTCTGGCATCAATTGAGTACTTTGACGTCTGCCATGGCTGCACTCTGCATCAGTCTCCAGATGACTGTTGGGAAAATTACATTTGCTTCTTATACAATGAGTCTTACCGGCGCTGTCAAAACACCTATGGAGCATGAACTAATTAAGTGACGGCTTCCATACAATTTTTACCACTTCGTTCCCTTCCTATTTTAACAACATCGTGATGGCCGTCAACCACGTTAACTCAAAGTCGCTCTATGGCTAATAATGGAACAGCCACAAGGCTAAACAACGACTCTGCGACTGATGGTGCGGGGAGGTCAAGGGTGAAGGCATTGCTGACGCCCGATTCCCAGTCCCAGCAAAAGTAGCCGTTGGTGGCTCCCAACTGCCTTGAGAAGTGGGCCTCAAATTGCCGGGGAAATGCATTGTGTTCTTGTGATAGTTCGAAAAGAAGCATGCGTTGCACTTTTCAATTGGTAGTGTAGCTCGTTCATTACTGTAAGATAAACATTTGCGTACCAATAGTAAACTGTTCGGAATGAGCTCCGAGGAATCTTTGATATCGACAGGTCATATGAGTGCGCATCAACAGATCTTGGTAACCTGGTTTGAGCGCAACACCTTTGGGTGCTGATCCTCTATACTAAAGTGGAAGGATTCCCCGAATCAATAGAGAACAAGCAAGCAAGCAACTTCGATACCAAGTGATAACAAGGGAGCCTTGCGATCAAGCAGTATAGAAGTTTCCACGCTCGCTTCCTGAGCTGGGAATGGGTGTCATGTCACTCATGTGTCAGAACGCTTAATCTCAAGCCAGCATAGAGCCAGATGGGCGCAGGGCAGTAAAGCTTGCGTGCCTTGAACACCTTAAAATAAATATCCGGCGAAAGCCTGATACTACTCGTATCTTCATTGCTGCTCTCAGCTCTTTGGCGTGGCACCTATGGCGTTTTCGTTGAAGCAGCTCATTGGTCGGCCAGAAACCCAGGACTTTCAGCTGCAGGTTTCACTCCCGATCTCTTTTTAAAGAATGCTGGGAGTAGTGCAGCCTTAGTGAGTGGAGAACTCGCATTTCTGGGTTGAGCGCAGGATATGTTGAAGGATATATATCTGGGGTTTGTTTCTGATGCTTGTCTGTGTCGTCACTTTTCCAGTATCTGAATACCACCGACGCCATGCATTCAAGCGGCTCTGCAAACAACAAACCCCGTCAACGAACGTTCACTTCTTGCACTGAATGTAGGAGGAGGAAACAACGAGTACGTTATGTTGTCACCTTCGCAGTTATGTATAGATAGCAGTTTGCTGATCACCTCTTTGTATCCAGTGCAATCAGGCAAAGGATAGGCCATGTAACAATTGCATACGTCGATATCCAGCAGTTGAATGCGTATATGAGGTTACGACGTACGTAAATATTGGTCAACCTAGATGCAAGATCACTGACAGCCGGAAAGTCCTCCTGCGGTCCCAGAGCATCAGGTAGAAGACGGAGATCGTTCGCAAAGTCAATATGATCAACAAGTAGTCACCCCATTGTCACATCCCATGGGTGACCATACACACTCTCGCATCACCAATCCTGGATACTCTCAACCACCGAATACTCCTTACAATCCTAACCTTGTGTCCACGAGCACTGCGGATGGATACTTTCCTATTACCTACTCCTCTTTCCCTGTGCCAACATCACGGCCATACTATCATAGCGACAATCCAGAAACAACGTCGGCGTCATCATCCGGACCAACTTACGTTGCGACTAGTTCTGCAGGCGACGATTATTTGATGGATGACGGCGGCGCCTACTATGGGGGCACTGACCCATCATATGTGGGAGCATACTATGGGCAGATTGGCCAGGTGAACCAGAGTAGCTGGGTCACAGGACAGAGTGATGTAGCTAGTTTCACCGGTACCAACGCAAACAGCACCGGGGACTATTATTATGGGCACGTCGGCGACCAACACCATGTAAGGACGACAAGAGCTTGAATACGTGCGGGGCAAGCGCGATGCCCTACCTCAATGCGAGCTACTGCAACGACGGCAGGACTTCGAGGGTTCGAGGGGAAACAGAGCAAGTCGATGCGATGGGGAAACCCAAATTGCGAGATTGTGACGAAGTGCGATCCCAAGTTGAGACATTCGTTTGATACCATATAGATTATAGGGCTTTTTGAACTTGTCACCTTCCATGTTGATCTTGCTACTTGTGCCTTTCTCCAATGAATCATGGTTTTTTGTTCTGGGTTTACCAAATCATATCTGCATGAGAACAGCTTGGCAAATGTTGGTGGCACTCAAACCTGCTGTTTATTGGGAAAGCTTATTCGAGGGGTTAACCCGTTCCAGACAATGAAGTTTGACATGAATCTAAGGAACTTGCTTTTTGCATTTTTTTCACTGCCGAGCTCGCGGTAGTCGGGGCCCACATACACACATCAGTGGGGAACGAGGATATGGTAGAGGGGTAGCTCTCCTGTAAACTAGAGCGTAGAGGAGAAGAGAAGGCTGCAAACCGATTGGTAAACGAAACGTCACACAGCCACGTCTAAAAGCAAGATTCCACGCGCAATCAGGCTTGGTACGCGCATGATCTACAGGTTGAACTAAGAGAATCACCTGACATGGCCATTTACCAGGTCCTCCACGCATACGAATTAGTCAACATTTCGATGTACCGATGTGTCTGACGGGAAAGTCCCAAGGGTACAGGAGCTTGTCATTGAAGAGGAACATGGAAGCGGACTTGGATTAAGCGATCCAAGCGCTGATTCATAGAGTTTATTTTACTTGGCCCGGAAATGCTACAAGACCACTTGGCTGGTAAATCCTATGTTAGACTGTAGCTCGTTGATGGATTTGATCAAGTCAGATGTTACACCCTTTTGTAAGGCATTGGAAGTTGAGTGCAGTAGGCGGACACTGTAACCTGTCAATAGATGTGTGGAAAATTTTATTTCTTGATTATTCAAAACTGCCGAAGAGGTGTTAACGAATTGCGTGGCCTGTCCATCTTGACTTTGTCGTAGGTCAAAATGAACCGTACTGGCAACAGTGAGCCGTTAATTAAATAACCTCTGGGAGAAGAATAGAGGAATTAGTTCCGCCTCACAATCGTAGTCGAGATACCTTCAGATACAAGTCCAAGACCAAAACTCGGCCTTTGGCCGGATAAGACCTGAAAGTTGTAGATAATGCATAAAGGCGGCTGCCCTCGTTGACTTTGAGCTCTGGCAGCAATTATATTTTTCCACCAGCATGCTAGCCGCCAAAGCGAAGCTACCTCCACAGAAAATGGTGCTAGGCAACTCTGATTGTGCAATTTTTTCGACTTCTTGGAACTCCTCACTCAACCTGTTATCCCGATACTAGTCAAGTCATGCATAGCTTTACTCATAAACAAGGCTTATAATTACTCCACTATGCTTGACAGCCTAGTCTTCTGTACAGAACACAAGGACGCCGGCGACCACGAAGGATCTGAGGAAAGTGATGGAAACCCTATGGAGGATATGAGTGGCCAGAGTATACACGTCGTGTAGAGTAAACGCTTTGGAGAAGCAAGTATCCTACTTGGCCAGGCCAAAGCAAGATGGCATCTGTTTTTGCGATTCAGTGGCCGCGTGGATGAACAGGAAGGCTGGAGTATTAGATTTCAGTAGAACAGTATCAATAAAGCATCATTACTGGAGCAAAGATGCCAAGCCACCGTGCTTCTGACGGGACGTTCTTCGAAAAGCCAGATGATGGTGAGTATGCTAGACATTTGCTGGGTGGAGTTGGTGAATATGCTGGCTAACATGAAAAGAAAGATGTAGATGAGGAACTGTCTGATCCTTAGTATGTATTCTGAATAGTCTTGTTGCAGTTGCGACTTGGTGAGAATTTCATGCGCTGAGGTGCGTGTAGTTCATCTGCCACGATGCAATGCTTGAGTGTAGAGTAGTACGAGTTCTTGCGCATTGTTCAGATGGCGAGTATATCAGAAAAGTTGGCACAGTTCGACGCTTCAGTCCGGCTAGTCTTGGAGAGAAACGATTTCAGAGTTGTCTTCTTTGATCCAAACCAGGATTCTTTTCCACAATTCGATCCCATCATGTGCGTACGTGACCTTCTGTTTCAACACATCTTTCCGGTTTACGTCAACACCCATATAGCTTGGCACTCCATCAAGCATTTGTTCTGCCAGTTCAGGATTGAGCTCAGGATGTCCTTGGAATGTTAAAATGGTATTCGCTTGATTTACGAACGACTGATTCTGATCACCCAATCTGATGAAACCTGGTGCTGGTTGCTTGACGTCTCGTTTGTGGAATTCGTGCATCTTCAAGGGCCGATCTTGAGCAAATAAGAACATCTTGCGCCCCGCATCCGTCAAGACAACATCTGTCACACCCATTTCTGCTTGATCCATGCCTCCTACCGTTCCTCCGAAGGTGACGTGTATGGTTTGGTGACCCCAGCATATGCCGAGTAGTTTTTGCTTGGGAGAGTCCGCAACTGTCTTTCGCAAGAAATATTGCAGCTTCTTCACCCATGGCGCATCTCCCATTGGATCTTCTGTACCACCGCTCAACACTATCAGGTCATGATTGCCAGATTCGGGATACTTCTGCTCCACGATTGGATCGAAGAAATCGATACTCGGTGCAGCGTCATTCAGACCAAGAGCTGCTGCGAGGATTGCTCGTTCGAACGATTCACGGATTCGACATTTGTAAGGAGACTCGTAGCCATTAAGTAGCACAGCGATCTTGATAGCTTTAGACATTGTGTGGAAAGTTTCGTTAATTAATAGATGCTATCGATATGATGTCGTTCCAGCTTGCCAAGAAGGTGAAGGGCGCTAGCACCAACATCGATTGAGCTTTGCGTGAAGAATGAAAGACGACATTGATTAGCGGTCGAATCCGTCAAGTCAGCAAATTATACTCGCTATATAGGATTGGGATGAATCCAATCATGCAATCAAAGCTGCATGTGAAGTGGCTGAATTGAGCGTCGTCCCACGCTTCAATATCTGTTGCATCGTCCTTCGGACTTTATGCCTTCTCCATCCTCCTTCTCATCCCTCGACCTTTCAATGACATTTCGTAGATCTCAACAAGGTTCAAATGCCATAGTTCAAAGACTTGAATTTGCCAGATCAATTTGGTTTTCGTCACAACCAAGCTACGCTATTCTACATCCAAACAACTGAAAACAGTTTGCTCTACGTTTGGCATGTCCTCGCACTCGAGATCTATCGCAAGAACGAGGCGGCATTACTCGAGGAAGCTGCCGGGCTAGTTACAGACTTCTCTTCGAGGCTAGCAGGCAATTCGTTGAGAAATGATCCACAGGCTCGACTCGTCCTGCACTTCCATCGTACTGCAGGACTGTTGGCTCACGATACAAAACTCACAATTATCGCGCCGTCTCAACTGGCCACCCTGAAAAGATCCACGTCTCAGCTTGTGATTGTCGCGGCTTTCTTCACAGTAGAGGCTTACCAAGCGAGTCCGAGGCTCCCAGCGGACGCACTTGAGGTCGTTCGTTGGGTGATGGAGGGCTGTCCCTGCAAGTAGGATAATCTTATTTGGCAAATCATGAGAAACCGCCGTTGCTCTTGGGGTATCCAAACATTTCGCACTTTGAACACCGCCTATAGTCTTTGCTGGAACAATACTCGTTGCGCGTTTGTAGATGTTACTACTTTGATGGCAACCTAAAGTGTGGCAGGCACTATTCTGCTCGTGTCTCCGTTGGCTAGCGTGCCGGCTTTGTTTAGAAATCTTACCTCCCTGATTTATGACAAATGGCCAAGTAAGGATAGTGTCAAATCTTACATCCAGACTAATGAGGAGAATGGCGAAAAGCATTTCATAACCATGATTCACGCTGAGGATGACTATGATATGCCCTGGCAATACACGAGGACATTATTTTGGCATGCTGTGAATGCCACTACGTTAACTGGTGTTATTTAAGAAGACTTCGAGCTGCAGAGGAACAAGTCAAAGAGAGATCTGGGCGCAGCTGAGTCGGTCGTAAAGTGGAAGAGGGGAAAGGGAGTGATTAGAGAAGAGATAATCAAACATGGTCTGCAAGATGTTGTCATGGGATGTACTGTCGTTACGATGGCCATTATGAGAATATTAGCCACAGATGCTGAGAACTCTTGAGGTTTGTAGTGTGTGTAGGACACAACAGCAGCTCAAATATGAAACTGAACGGCAACGGCACGCCGATGGCCGCCTAACAAATTGCGTTAATACAAAGTCTAAAGTACTTGATACAATCTGCATTCTGGATGTCACTCCTCATCAAAGATTCAGTGGACAATCTGCTTATTGCACTTTTTCGCTGATTGGCATGCCGTTCCAGGATTGGTCCACTAAAAAGGTCGATTCAATTGCCGAAGAAAGAAGACAACAATACTCCTTAATCATGAAACACGCATACTGTACACTCAAAATACACAGAGTTTTATGACCACTTATCAGGGGCTTGCAGCAACCTAGCGAATACTTCTCGTGCTTATTCCAGATTGGTCTATTATGAAGAATGTTTGCAACGTAAGCCGATAGATTTCTGCCCACAGCATCCCATCTCTGCAAGATTTAGGCTCGCAATTGGTTGTAAAAAGGTCTTTGCCTGTCTTTCAAGATGCTTAGACAACAGCATAATGGAGTAGGAGAATGCTGTTATTCGGAGATTGTAAGTGATTTTGTTCCTCGGCTTTTTAATGTCAAGGTATAAGTCATAGACTTGATTACTTTACCGAAGAATTAATGCCCCACAAACGAGTTCATCAAAGATTTAGTTGGTCTTGAAGTCATGAAAATTACTGAGTGATGATAGGCAGAAGCTTTTGAATGACTAACTCTGTTGGTTCGGTCGACATTCTGCAAGAGCCCATTCGGAGTCATTCCTCTCACCATACAAGAGTCCGAAATCCTCAAATGACCTTCTTTAAAGCATGATTATTGCCGTTAGATATCTAGTCCCGAGTGAATAATATCAATATATAGTGTTGCACTTTGTACAAAGCAAGGATGCCCAAATGACAGACTGACATCCACTTTTTGTCACTACACTTGATCCTTGACTATAGTGATTTCTAGAAGACTTTCTGAGTGTTTGATCAAATGATAGTCACACATCTGATGGCTAAATCAAGTCTGTTACTATCTTAACTACGATACTCTCGAACTTATAGTCAGTCAAATTTCACTTTCATATAAGGTGCAGCACTACTTTTCGTGGAGCGAACTCCTCTACTGAGATGCTTCATATTGAGCCAAAATATTGCTGCTATTGGGACGTGTAGGCTGATTCATATTGAACAGAAGTAGATTATATCCGTGATCTTATCCAGTGACTTCTGGCAGGCTGCATTCCATTACGGTCGAATTCGTTCTTACTAACTGATCCTCGGAATATATAACATTCGGGCTGCTCGTGTTGAGCTGAAGCGACTTCAAAACATCGGTTTCTGAGCACAGAAGGTTGCCCAGAAGCCTCTACGTGTATTTGAAACACAAAGTCGACTGGTGCGCTGACATTTCTCTCATCGTGCTAATTGTGGCGTGCAGTTTAGTTGGGGCTTGGTGCTTTGATGGGAAATGCTCGAAGCGGAAACGAGTGCCAAGAAAAGCTGCAAATCTGCAAATACAGCTCATCAGAATCGAACAACGTGGCGATGCCATAAGTTTAGATCACTAGAATACTGATCATCATCATAATCATCAGAACCAATAACTCATGCTTGTAACGCTCTTGATGATCTAGAACCTGTAGTGTTGGTCCTGAAGCAAAGAGTGTTGGCATGCGATAATCTCCCGTCCTTAGCGTCTTTTACCCCTGAAGAAACCATTTGATGACAACGACGACAAAATCCAAAAAGCAGATGTTTTTGGAAGAATCATCCAATGCTGAAATAACAAGAGACTCATCTAATCTATTACTAGCGACAACGTTGTTCGGGTTTGTCTGATATGAAGAATGTTTCCACTCAATCGCAGCCGAGTGCTTTGAGCTTTGTTTCACTTGGCTCTAGTCGTGCGCAAAAAGTTGTTTGCTCTGACCTCGTCAGTGACTGAGCTCCAGCTTCTCCACATGATCTCCAACGTGCATCCTTGGAAAAGAGGGAGCCAAGGTTGCGGTAGTACCCAAGCTATGCACGGAGCGTAGGTGAGTTGCAGGAATGCTTCTATTTACAGCGACAAGTACAGTTCACCCTCCTGGCAAACGGGCATTTAGATCTTGGGACCTGCAGATCGAGAGTCCCTCAACCCACCGTAGAAGCCACAAGCGTGGTTGTCTATTTCCATTTTTACACTTTGATGATGGTACCACCAGGGGATCAAGGCGTTCACGAGAAAGATGTTTAAGAGTGCGGTGTCGCACTGCTCTGTTCGTACGTCCAGCATTTTCACCAGGTCACCAGGTTTTTCGTGTTACATTGCTTTCTTGTACGACACGTTCGATCGTAGTCTACGTCCTTTCGTTTTGATATATAGTACTAAATTTTTTTCACATTCGCTTGAATCATGGTTTGGCTTGTCAAGAACATCCTTACGGGTCTGGGCCTCATTAAGGCAGTTGAGAATGGTGCAGGCGCGCCCAACACTCCCACCTGCACTTCCAATTTGCTAGTAGATGACTATGCCAGATGGTCTAGTAATCTCAATACGCTAGGTCAATGGACAAGTGGTAAGGAACCCATTCTTTAGGCAGTATTTATGTTAATTATGGTAGATGATGGCACCACCACGAATATCCGAGCTGATACAGCAAACAAAAAGATTACTTTCACAAGCAAGAGCGCGGGCACAAGCTATTTCTATTCTACTCTCAGCTGCCAGACAGCTTCATCGACGGGCTATAGTGCCATAACATTTCCAATCAAAGGTCCTTCTGGATCAAGCTTTGTGATGGAATTGCAAACCAAGACATCCTGCTCAGCATCCTCGTACAGCAGTTCGTATTTTCAAGTTACTGGGCTCACAGGCCAGACGCAAACTATTACTGTGCCTGTCAGTGCCTTCCAAGGTGCCAATGGCAACGCTGTTACAGCATTCTTGTTCAGCGGCTTCGCAAGTAACACTGCCTGGGAGATTGGTGCCACTCAATTTGTGTGCGGTGCGGCATCAAATCCACCCATTTCTTCTACCGCTCCTCCATCTGCCACCACAGGAGTATCGTCATCAGCGGCTGCACCCTTAACAACATTGACGACGAGCAGAGTCAGCACGACGTCAGCGACTTCTGCTGCAACTCCGTCAGTTCCAGCCGGGACTTGCAAGTCTTTACTGATCGATGACTTTGCTTCTCAGTCCAGATTGACTTTCCTATTTTACAACGCTTTACTCAAGCCTTCTTCTGATGATGGAAGCATGAAGGCTCTCAATCCTTCACGGGCTGAAGTTGGGACGTCAGTGATTGTTGCTAATAACCATGTTACGCTTACTCCAGCGAACACAAACTCCTACTGGTATACTTCTTTTGGCTGCATCAAGGCAACAAGTTTCTATGGTGGCGTTGGCATGACCATCAAAGCTGCAAGGGGGACGACTCTTGGGGTAGAGCTGCAGACTTCCACGGCGTGTAATTCTGATAATCCGACCTCAAATTACATGTCATCTGCTGATCTTGGGTGGACATTCGATGGCACTGAGAAATACTACACAATACCTTTCTCCAAGTTTGCAGGTCTTGACACGGATCATCTCACCGCTGTACTATTCTCAGGACTTAGTGCTCAAATCCAAATGGGTCCAATTGCACTTTACTGTGGCGCTACAGGAAGTGCTTTCCCAATCCCATCGACCGCAGCGGTTGTCCAGCCTACTGGCACCGTAGCAAAGACTACTGGTCCAAGTGCCATTGTTATTGACACTTTTGGCGCCGCAGACAAGAACAACCTGGGTCGCTATCATGGTGGAGATGATGATGCTGCTTTTAGGCGTACGTCAGGACGTCTGACTGTCAACACAAATGCAAATGCTGATATCTCATGGTACACACAAGTTTCAGATACATGCGCAGATTACAGCATTCATGACAACTCATATCTTCACATCGCCTATACAGGTTCAAACGCGTTCAGTATTGCATTACAACAGCACAACCCAACGTGCAACCCAAATATAGCCCCTACACCATACACATGGGATTCCGTTGAGGCATCTCGCTACTCCAACAGTGCAAAGACAGATCTCTACATCCCAATCTCACACTTTGCTATCGACCGCAAGAAGTCTATCGGTTTCGCGCTAAAGGGCTTCTACACTTCTACGACAACAACGATAACACGCATCGAACTCGTTCGTAGCGTTCCTTCTTCATTCATTGTCCCCTCGAAACTCTCTTCTGCACCTCTCGTCTTTGCTTGCACCCGTCCTAACTCCTTCGCCTTTGCAATCGACGACGGAACACCAGATTATGCACAGACAGTCGCAGCCACAATCCGAGCAGCAGGAATCAAGGTGACATTCTTCACAGTCGGCGCACCTCTCTTAGATTCATCCAACAACTTGACAAATGTCTACAAACAAATGCTTGCTGAAGGACATCAAATCGCCTATCATTCCTATACTCATCCACCGCTCGAAGGTCTACCCTCACTAGCAGCCATAGATTGGGAAATTAACGAAGACATCAAAGCTGTAGACGCCACGTTAGGAATCCGCTCGAGCTACTTCCGTCCTCCCTTCGGAACAGAAGGAGCGCGCATTCGTCAACGTCTTGCTGCTACCATTCCTGGCTCAAAGTTCATTGCTTGGTCTGTTGATGTGCAGGATTGGTTGTGGGCGTTTACAAGTACCCCAGAGAAGCAGATTGAGAATTTCCAGAGCGATGTTAACAAAGGAGGTAACCTGGTGGTTATGCATTATCTGTATGAGAGCACGGTCAACTTCCTGCCGCAATTTATTGATATTGCGAAGAAGACTGGAAAACAGTTGATGCGAGTAGATCAGTGTTTGGAGGATCCCAATGCGCCACCTCTATAGCTGTGCTGAGCAAGCTGCCACATGGCGAATCACCTGCAAGCACGATTCTTATTGTCTTTTAGTCTTAATTATCAATCTACATAAGTAATGTAATATTTACGCACCTAGCCAGAACATATACGTCGTTGTTTAAGCATCATTGATTTTCCCGCAGACGACCTAGTACAGGTTTATCGCTTTCAGACAGCTCACCATTGAGCACGTGAAAATCAATACACGTCTGAAAAGCTGCACGTTTGCTATCTTTCGCTGGACTCTTTGCTTCGAGGCTTAACTCTTTGTCTATGAGCGTCATAATGTCATAATTTGAACCGGATCTAGAACACACTTCATTACTTGAACTAGTAATTATTAGTCGCAGCGATTGAGGAGAGACCATTTCATTTGGATATTACAATGGAGCTGCTGTTACTGGTATACCATATCGAAGAGTGTTTCGGCGGCCATGCTGATATATGAAATGAAAAATCTGCAACTCATCATCTCAACGAGCTTTCCACTTAACAATCGAACGCGTATAGAACACTTACAAAGAAACAATTCTTCGGCCGCATCTACAAAGAAAAACACATAGACATATCCTTGCTGGACTCGATGTTGAGCCCCAGAATCATTCTATTTTGTTGACATATGTGGCGTCCACCAAAGTGTCAATCAGAAGCGCTCAAGGACTAAATTTCCTTGAACTAATTATGATGCTAGCACACCTCGGTTTTCTAACATCTGACTTCACTGAGAAACAAGGCTGCTGCAACGGGATCCGGGATCAGATGGAAAGAAACTTCGGAACAACATAGCGGACCAGATCTTATGATAAGCGAGACCGACTGAGGTAGATGAGCAAGGTGTGTGGGCTGCGGATTGAACAAAATTTATGAGTTGAGCAAGTTAATACCAATTCACAGGCTGCGGAAGGAGTGAGTGTGTCAATCTTGTTACCACATTGAAGTCATTAGCAAGGCCCTGGAAGATAGTGCTATGGCCACTCTTCGCATCGCACGAGTACATTGACGTTGGAAAATGGTGTATCTATTTACAAAGCAGGAAATCTCAAAATACTCCATATTTTCATCTATCTCTTGCACACTCGGGCTAACTGACGTGCTTGGTGATGATGGGGGCCCTTCGACACTCATTGGTATGTCCTGACACTGCTCAATCCATCCTTCTCTACCTGGAAGTTATGTGGCCACCTGCCGCTCAACAGTCCTGCATAAGCTTCGACGATTTCCCAACCTTTGAAACGTTGCCAGTAAGCCTTTCGAGGAATCTCTGATTCATCGCCCTCTCCAAAGTTCATCTCACTTTTATCAACTAGATTGCTTTGAACAATAGTAACAAAAAAGGTTCCTGGTCGTCCCCGAGTGTTCGATGCATCAGCATCCACTACACTATTCACGCTTTCCTCGTCCGCGAAGATGAAGAACTCCCAACGCGGTGTAGTTTGTGTTCTCCACCCCAGAATTTCCTGTTCAGACAATCCAGGGTGTCTGATGGTTTGGTCTTTGCCTTCAGCTGCCTCATTTTCCAGCTCAGTCAACACCCAGTTATCGTGGAAAGTGCGTGTTTCTTCCCATGTTTTGTTCTCGAGGTTTTGTTCGTCATCGACAATTTCCCATTTCAGATATTCAACCAGATCTGAGTCGTCGGATTCTGTGAGTACTTCCTCTGAATCGGCCTTCAATAGCTCAATGAACTTCTGAAAACGTTTGTCATCGTTATAAGTAGTGCGATAAATCCTGAGACCCCAGTAGTTTGAGGTTGCAGCATAGAGATAGTCTTTGATAAAGTCCGTTGCATGCTCAGGGTAATATTTGTTCGACATGATGATGGACTGAATTCGCAAGATATGTAGTGTATGGGTTGCAAACTTTCGTACCAACTAAGTACATTCCAAGGATACTGAGAAATGGAATGTTGGTTTGTTTATAGCACTGTGGCGTAGTGCACGTGACTTGACTGTTTGTATACATTTTGCGTGGCACATACATGAGAGCATTTCATTGTCATATAAAAATCCTTCATCCGCCTATATAAAGAGAAAAATTAGGCATATTATTTGCCGGACACCAAACGTTGGAGGCGGGAGTCAATGGACGACGGTATTTCGAATGTATATATTCATAAATTAACTTCATCTCTAGCACATACGACCACAGACTGAAGAGAATTGGGCATCCCGTCCGCTCTGCCATACACAAGCTTCAGATCGGCTGATTAGTAGTTGGGTGGGTGACCACCAGCGAATCCCAGCTGTTGTATGTTTTTGCATTTTTTTGGTGATGGAATATCCACATCGCTGACTCGTGTTATGGGTGTTGACTATCAGATGAGATAGATAGTTGAGAGTGGAGGGAGAACACTATCCTGAATAACCTCCTCGCTCGAGATTTTTGGAGCGTTGTTGTACTAGCATGAACACAATTTTTTGTTCCGAAGATTAAAGGAGAAGCCACGCTGAGATCTACATCTGCATCGAATTCCTACGATGTAGGGAAGAACAGAGATGGAAGGCTGTCAATTTGAAGGTATACATCCAACAGTCTGTTGAGAATCCTCTGAATGCTAGAGTTATTATCAAGTTCAACCAAAATCATAGCAAATCCTGCGATGAATGAACCACTAAGACAAAAATTGTCGTCAATACTTTCGAAGCGTCCATTATTTTTGCTCAACGCATGAGCTGGATACGAGCAAGCGGATACAATGATGACAAAATTTTCATGCTTAACCGTTGTTGACATCTTGATGCAGGAAAACAGCAGTATTGAGATCTTTGCTCCATCATAATTGGTGCACTAATGCTCCGTAATCCTAATCACAATACAGCAACACCGCAAGGCGGACTTGCAACACCTCCCGGAACATTCAAGGGCACACTACTGAACCAAAAAGTCCACTTCTTCAACTCCGCACACGTTGTCGCCAACCTCCTCAAATCAAACAGTTCACCGATAGGCATACCCCAACCAGCGAGAAACCATTCGTGAATCCAATGCTCCTTAGATTGAAAGGGAAGAGCTTCAAATGCTGGACAATCTGTTGCCACTGTAATTTTGTAAGCCTATTAACTTTCAAAAAGCAACGAAGAATTTCAAATCAAAAGATGAAGGAAGAGGGCCAAAGATGCACGAAAAGAGGTGTGAAATACCTGCTGAGAGATGTTTCTCCCAGAACCACTCCAAAGTCTTCTCATCTGCTGCTACGCCAATTGCTGGTGGTGGATTGACTGCTGCAAATCCCGCCTTTTCACAAAATCAGCCAGTGTATAGTCCAAATGACGGATAGACTCACTGAATCTTTCTCTGAAAGTGTCTCAAGCGCATCAATAAATCCCGTATAAAGAAAAAAAATATCTCCAACCTGAAAGGGTGGCAAGTTTTGAAACTTGATGATGCTTTCCAGATCCGAGATTGTGATTTGGTGTGTTTCTAAAGGGTTGAAAGAAATGTTGTTGGCTTGAGCATAGCGCGGATAGTCTACATGTCGATCAGTCGAACATAATACAATCGAGGGCAGGGGCGTTTGTAACAGGATGCCAAACACTGAAATCCACGAAAAATATATATGTCAAGAGGTAATACAGACCTAACAAGACGCCTCTACCTACAATGCCGCCATTCTCGATCCATACTACCATAGAGTGTTAGCACTTCAGCCAGCATATCACATACATAGGAAAAGATCTGTAACCATACCATGAATACCATTCCGATCCGAAGCCTCAATATCATGCTGCGTACAGCCATTGTAAAACACCTTATGATCCTGATAACCTGCTCAAAAGCCACAATCAGCAATCACTTCTCTCCATACACCGTCTCCCTTTCACTGCTTCCCAGCCTCTCAATCTCTCTAACCAACTCCCCCTAAATCTAACCTTCCTCCTCCGCCGTCTCCTCAAATTTCCACAAGACAAAAGCGCACCTACCAAAATGCCGAAACCCATCCCACTGACTCCCACTCTGTGTATTCATCTCCACAACATCATCATTCACCGTCCGAGGACTCTTATTCACAATCCGATGATCAAACTTCCTGCGTCCAAAACACGCATGGCGAGGCTTCGTCAATTCCCAATCCGTACAGATTCTCACACCATGTACAATCTCCTTTGCCGCATTGAGTGTTGTTTGAGGAGTGAGTAGGTTAAGAGAACCTAATTGATCTTTTGATGAAGATGAAGATGAGGGCTGTTGTGAGAGAGTTGCCGAAGATGAGGGGAAGGGATATAGACCCCACGCATTCCCCCGAGGACCATCTTTATGTAATGGAAGGGCAGAGAATGGAGGGAAAGAGACCTCTTGCTTTTCCTTTTTCGCATCCCTAATCTCTTTTCCTGAAGTGGGATTTTGGTTTGGGAGGAAGAGGTTTGGAAAGTGCGTTCCGGGGATGAAGACCATGTTTGCGACCCAATTCCTGCAAGATAAAGATATGCTTGAAAAAGAGAGCGATTTTATTAATGGTAAGTGAAAAAAAAAGAAAAGACAACTATCTCTTATATACGGTTTGAGTATTGCATCGCAGGAAAATACAATGTACGTCAAGAACCGGATATGCATCATTGCGGAGATCGCAGAAGTCTCGGCAGATTATCCGTGTGTGATTATTGATATTTCGCTGCAATGGGGACATTCTACTGTATCTGAGGATGCTATCTTTCACATCTAAGACTTTTAGCAATGCTTAAGCTTTGTAGTTGTATCCATGTAATTGTAATATATGCAATATGTAATATATGATGCAATAAATGCAAGAATGAGTAAAAAGCAGAGATGTCGCCATGAGTATATTCCCATCCATAAATGCCTGTAAAGTTGCAAAACGCTTCGCAAACTCCATGTTCCATGTCATCGTGAACCGTAAAATCATACATGGGCCTTTTGACACACCAGTCTTTCACCGATGCGCTCAAACTTCGCCCCAACTCCCCATAACCCCTCCAGTACCACCGACAGCACCAACCAAACTCCCACTACCAACACTGTTTGGTCCAAAATCCCAATAATGCCGACTGCTGCCACTTCTTACTCGTTCCCTCTCACTAGCACAACTGCTACTTCCTCTTCTTTCCCTAAGCCCAAGGCCTAGACCCAATCTGCCTTTTCCACTAGCAGACCCAGCTTGATCAGGCACACTGACCTTCCATGTTCGTCTCTCGAGGCTTTTACGACGGTCTCGCTCTCTAGTCTCCCGTGTGACAAGGGGGTGATGTTGACGCACGCGTGCTGCGCGTGCGGCTGTATCGGCTGTTGAGGATGTTGCTAGGTGAGATGTCGTGCGTATTGGATGTGACACATTGTTGTAAGCGGCAGGAGAAGATCGAAACTTTGATGTAAATCGATTTCGTAGGTATGAAAACACAAGGGATATATCCAAATCCGCCTCCCACTCTTCACGGGTGATGCCGTGCTGCCGTGGTGTAGCATCTTCATCGATCTGATGAAATGAAGTTACAGTCGCGTGTGGTATCGAAACAGGCCGTGTTTGTGGCTGAATTGTAGGATGGAAAACGGGATCTAGCGTGGTTGTCGTTGATGGATGAAGGTCCGATTGAGTTTGATCTTTTAATTCTGGGATGACTGGCAGGCCCGCGTAAGGTAGGGGGGATTGCTGGATCTTGAGGTATGTATTGAATGCGCCAGGATGGTCAGATATTTGGTTTACGAGGATTCCCAATTCTCGTGCGATTCGTTCCAAGAGCTTGTGTTCCCAAGTCGACTCGTCGTATTGAGCAGCCCTAACCAGACTTGTAGCGACTGACTCACCAGCTGGGGGTGTTGTCGACAAGTCGTCGTCATCAGGTAGCGACTCTCCAAAGATGATTGACAATAGGTCATCATCAATCCCCATCAGATCCCTGATGACTCTCCTGGTCACCCTATTCCAGAAGCTTTGATTTTCTTCGTCCACGACATTATCTCCCTCAGATCCAATCGTGCTCAGGGTAGCTATCTCTTCCTGCTCCTTATCCAATGCAACACTCCTTCTATCAATTGAGGCAGACATCTTCCTTCTTCTCGTCTCTTTCTGTATCTCATCAACCAACAATCTCGACTGCTCCATTCTCCACATATCGATCCTCCTCATTCTTTCCGCATCTTGTGCCCTCTCATTCTCCAACTCTAATTGTCCCAACTCCAAGCTTTCCCTTCTCCTCTTGATTCTCTTCGGATTGAATTTTTCGAAAGAGTATAGATGCTCTTGCACGTCCGCGCCCATCCCCGAAGGTCTATCAACTCTAAAGCTACCAAAGCCATCATGTGTAGGTAGAACCGTGCCACTTGTTTCCCCCATACGACGATAGACACTCGCTTCCTCACGAAACTCATGTAGATGGCTATCTAAGCTATCGAGTTCGGCGTCTTCTCCAACCACTTCTTCGTCATCCTCGATGGCGATATCTTCCTCTTCTCCATCATCTATTGATTGGTCTAAGTCATAACTCCTAGCAGCGGTGTCTAAGCTCCCAAAATCGCTTATCCGTGACCGACCAGCGGTTCTCGTGGCATTCGTAGCGGTGTATGTTCTATTCGTACTGGAACCAGCAGCAGATGAGAAGAGGATCCATTGGTCTTCTTCCTGAACGGCTTGTTGGGAAGTGGTGGCTGGTGGTGCCTGCTCGTGTGTTGGTTCGTGGAGGGGTAAAGGTTGGGAACGTTGAGGGGCGTGGGTAGGCTGGCGGAATGCCATGACGCTCGTATGTAGTTGTCCTTTGAGACTCGAGATAGAAATGAGAGAGACTCAAGATGTAGACTGGTGAGGAGTGGAAGCTGCCGTTCCGTGGCAGTACGCTTCACAGGTTGTGATGTGTTGATGCGGTGAGTGGATGGATTGAGCCTATACTCGCTCAATAATCACCTTGCATTTCTGCAGCGTTCGAATCAAGAAGTATCAGAATGCCAAAGAAGGTGCAGTATAGACGTCAAGAGTAAAGTAACAGACCATCCGGAAGGAGGAGGTGAGGTAGACCATTCGAGATGGCAAAGGGTGTGTACCTTGAATCGTGTCTTGGATACTTTATCAGGAGGCGGCTGTAGATCCAAGGTGTCCACGTGGTAAACTTATATTCGTTTCTCACAACACCATTTAAGAAATGCACATAATCAAACACGAGAAGACATCGCTTTCACGCGAGATGGGATCGTCTAACAAAAATCAGCATTAAAGAGACAGGACGAATGGCTTTGTTGGGCGCATGGATGTTTCCGTCAGATAGAATGCGATAAGCTTCATGAATGATGCTATCAATTGGCGGGCATTCTTAGCGCGTTGGGCGAGTCCCGCTATTCGGATGATATGGCGAATAGAAGTCCTTCAGGGCAGTATGCGGAGTTCCATTACACATTGTTCATACGAGATATTGATGGTGTCAGAATCTGATGTGAGAAAGTGATGCAACTCTGATTAAGATGGAGCGACTTGTCTTGTCAGCTTTTCAGTTTGTTCTGAGATTCTCACTGTAGCAGATGACTGATTTCAGACGGGAAAGACCTACAGTGAGAGGTACAACTTCGAGAATTTGACATAGGAAAAGACTTCAGATTCCACCCACAGTAGCGAAGAGCAACGGAAGAGAGAGAAGATGAGTGCAAAGAAATGCCATTTCTTAGATACAATGATCAGCTATCATGCCTGAAGACATCCTCCAAATGCTGTCCATCGTCAAGTATACGCCTTTCTTCCAACCCAAGCAGAAACCCAAATGCAAATGCCCAAACTTATGCCTCCTGGAAAGCAGCTGGGAATCGGCGGATGTTGTCAGCCAACTTGCCCTTGTTGCGCAAGAACTGGACGTAAGCACCATCGACCAAGACCTTGCCGGACTCCTTCTTCTCGAGGTACTCCTCACGACGGAGAGGAGTGAAACCCCAGTTCTTGGAGATAATGATCTTTTGGCGACCTGGGAACTTGTACATGGATCGGCGGAGGGCCTCGAGAGCGTTGGCACGGACTGTACATTATGTTAGATGTCGCTACAGTCATTCTTGGTGATTGTACTTACGAGAGTCACGAGTTCTGATGGACAGGATGATCTGACCGATGTTGACACGGGCAACGGTTCCGTTTGGCTTTCCCCAAGCACCTCTCATACCAGTTTGCAATCTATCGGCACCAGCGCAAGACAACATCTTGTTGATACGGACAACGTGGTATGGGTGAGCGCGGACACGGAGATGGAAGGATTCCTTTCCGGCAGTCTTGACCATGTACCTTTTCAAGATATAGGTTAGCCATTCATCCTAGTTGCAAATTCCCTTTTCCCTCAATAACACCGTACATATCCTCGCTTTTCCACAGTCCATCCGTCTTCCTACGTTTGTCTTTCTCAGGTGGTGTAACTCACTTGTTGGCGCAAATACGGGCGGCTTCCAAAGCCTCGGAGCTCAACTGTTCGTACTCATTGGAGATCATGTGAATGCAGAGAGGGAAGTCGTCGACATTGGCCTTCTTTCGTCCGAGATCGAAGATTCTAATCTTTGGGTCGGGGACACCACGGTTGAATCTGGACTTAGGATATGGCTAAAAGTGACAAAAGTCAGTTTTTCAGGTCTACAGAAACGTAGAATGATCGCGGATTTGAGCGGAGGCCGTCTTTTCGCATAATGCCATCGCTGCGACCAAGGTGGCGGTCGAAATGCCATTTTCCCAACCATCATCACGCTTTGCCCGCTTTCAAAGCGAAAAGAATGCTACGCACCTTGTTCTTGCAGTAACGGTAACATCTCGCTGGGCGACGGGCCATCTTGAATGATTTCGAGGTGGATTTGTCGTTGGGTGTGTTGTTGTTGAGGAGTTGTCGTGAAGAGGAGATCAAAAGTTCAAGAAGTTCTTGAGGTGATGCTGGATTGATAATCCACGCCAAGCAAATTCGCTTACCAACCCACAACGAATTTCAGAGGATTGCCCCGATTTTTATGAGCAAGACGAACGAGGCAATTAAGAGTCACGAACGTACATTGGATCGATAGATGAGCTGGAAGCAATTGCAGAGATATAGTATGCACTTATATGAGTCACTTCGCCGTATTACTCTTGAGTACATGGATGGGAAATGGAAACCGGACACTTTACTAAGTCCGAACAGCAAAATATCATGCTCGGAGCTTGATCTTCACCTTGCGCCGTGATCCAAACTGATGGACCCGTTGATGACTTCTCACCGCAAATTCTTGTACCAACCAATACTTGAATTGAAATGTCTTTCATTGTTCTATGGGACTATTGGTGTCCAAACGTCGTCGCCTACGCAAATCGCGGGGTATCATTTTTTCGAATCGACCATTCCCATATTCCATGAAATCCATCCCTCATCCATTCCTTCAGGACCACATTTATACGGTCTCGCTCAAGATGTCGGAGTCACCAGCGTCAAGGATGGACAGGACGGAGGTTCTGAAGAGTTTACCGCAAGCAGTACCCAACTCAATCTGTGGAAGGAAGAAGAGTAAGCAAAAATGAATATACCCTCCAAAGTCTTGCGACTTTTTCGCTGGGTAGATTCCCTCGCATACCTCAGGAACAGAGGTACGGTCGTTGGGGTGTGGCACAAGTCCACGACAACAAAGGAGATGTGTTTGTACTTACGTTGTTACCGGCAAAGTGGTGGACGTTGCACTTTCCAAGCATGGCATAGTACTCAAGCTCGCTCTTGCGGAGAGGAGGGGTGTTGCCAGCAATGATGACGAGCTTTGCCTTTCCAGATCGAAGGGTCTTGAGGGTTGACTTGTATCCGAGAGTGACTATGAAGCATGTTAGATGATACCTCTTCTTTGCTAAATAGGTCGTCGAATCTGCATACCTTTACCGGACTTCATGACAAGGGCAAGACGGGAGTTGATACCGTCAGCGGCCTTCTTGGTCTTCTTTGTTGGTGCCATCGTTGCAGGTCAAGATGTACAGATGTTGATCTTGAAAATTGGGTGAATTGATGCTCCGGCAGAGGTTTGATATTTTGTCGTGAACGGAAAAGTTGTTGTGGGAAATTCGAAAATCACTCAGGGCGAATGCAGAGATGCCTTGATGCCTGGAAATATGTGAAATCTTGGCAGCCCATATGTATCACGTGTCAAGCACGAGGAATTTTCGGTGGAATATCTACACCATTGATAATGTCTTTGCGACAGATTAGCTATTGCCTTTATCTACTTTCCATTCCAAACACTTGATATGACATGTGTTCATAAGGCTCATACGTAGATCATTCCCTCTACCTGTCCTTCATCCTCCGTTGTGAGGCTATTTGTGGAGATGCCATCAAGCTTTGACACTATTCTTAGACCCCGATCATGGAAATTCCAAGTCCAACAAGGTCTCATTGTCTTTTGTATCAGGAGAAGTCGTTGGGAACTTTCCGAATAAAACACGTAGAGTTAGAGTTTACCTTCTGCACTCATGAATGTTTCTTCGACTAGCTGCATGTCATTGACTGATCCATCTAAGACACCTTCGGAGACGGCGTCCTGATCCACCCCAATCTTTCTTCATCATTTCAACGTTTAATATACTGCCGCGGTCAACGTTCATGCATTCAGGGATCATCATCTAGGGAAAGTCGCGCGAGCACAATCATCAGTCACTCCATAATCTGGCCATATTTATCCCATTTCTTTCGACGAAACATCTTCATTATCATTTCAAATACCCATTCATTCTTGTTCATATTTTGACACATCGGACGGGGTCTTTCACCGCCGTACGTGCGCCAACCAGCTTGTTTAATCTACAGTATATCTTGGACTACACCTTATCAGCAGAATCACAAACCTATAATCGCACCCTCTCACGACCTCGGCTACGCGTTCTCTTCGCGACAAGAGTCTAATAGCGCAGGAAGCACAAATCCTTAGAATGTCCGCTGTGAGCAAAAAGCCCGCCGCCGGCGCTGCACCAGGTCGCAGACCGACACCAGAGTCAAGCTCAAGTTCACCACGAGCATCGCCTACCCCTTTAGCATCCTCGACGGTTAACGGCGTCGCGCGCACTCGCTCCATCAGAACAGGGCCTCGAGGATCCCTTCAAAGACCAGGTGCAGGAGCCTCCAACCTAAGCAGCAACAGCATCAACTCAGATGCAGACGAGGATGCACGCGCAGAAACTGTAGCGATTATCGATGATTTGAAAGAGCAGTTACGTAAAGCAGAAGACTCGGTCAGCCAATACTCGAAACAGGCGCAAGTGCTACAGTCGAGGTTGGACGAGACCTTACAAGAGCATGGCAAGCTGGAGGATAAATTGCACGAGAACGAGGAGCGTGTTGAGGCGTTGGAGAATGAGAAAAGAGACGCCCTCCGTCAGAGAAGGGAGATGGAGTCTATCTATGAGGCAGAAAGAAGCTCGATGAACAAGGAGCGGGAGGAGATGTCGAATCGTGAAGAGGAGATGCAGGCGGTCATTCAGCGACTAAAAGACTCTTTGAATTCGAAGTCAAATCCGGATGAAGATGTCCGGGTTCCAAGGAGATGTAGGTCGAAGAGTGCACCTGTGCGAGATCATGAACTGATATTCTATAGCAAACAATAACTCCCCTAGTCTCGAAAGTCAGTTTGCTCCAATGTCCGGTCTCAACCGCAGCGACTCCCGCAACAACTCCAAACTCATTCTACAGAAAGATCGTTTGATCGAATCATTAAGACTCGAACTCGCCGAAGCACAAATCAAAATGGTTGAATCAGAGAATATGGGCGGCGGCAGGCTGCAAGAAGTTGAAAAAAAGCTCTTGGAAGCGCGAATGGCAAACGCAAGGTTGATGGAGGATAACGAGAGTTATCAACTTCTCTTGTCAGAAAAGACGTTGACAGGAGATTTCAAGAGCGAATTTCTCGGCTCATCCTCGAACGAGGATGCGCTAAGTGCACTTGAGGGGAGAACAGCCGTTCCTTCACTTGCAGATGAGCTCTCCGAAGCTGGTGACGGTGAAGGCGAGGGCTACAGACGCCTAGATACCGAGCTGAAAGCCGCAAAAGCAGAGAACAAGGCTCTCACGCTCTACATCAACAAGATCATTGAGCGCCTATTACAACACCAAGATTTTGAAGCCATTCTGGATCAATCATCAGACTTCAAGCCGGTTGCAAATACAGACAAGGATCTTCCACCACCTCCTCCAGCAAAAGAAGCAAGTGGCTCGTCCATCCTGCAACGCGCCAAGTCAGTTGCCATGGGCGGCGGACGTCGCTCGAGACCACAATCAGTAATGCCAGCGCCATACTCTGCCATCACTGATAAAGACACCGCCCCAAGCATTCCCATCGGTCTCACACGCTCAAACACAATGCGTACACGTCCAGCAAGCGAGCAATTCAGCGCAGGTCCCGCAAACATAGTCTCCCAGATGTACAAAGGACCAGGGCAAACGTCCCCACCCCTTCACTCACCTCAAACACCACGCAATTCGCAATCTTTCTTTGCGGCTCAGAACGGGACGCAGAACCCAAATGCAGCACAACGAGTTCCCTCAGGTGGTGTCTCTGGCAATTTCCCAGGTATGAGAAGTGAGAGCAGTAGCGAGAGTGGCGATGTGACCACACCAGGAAACACACCTCCTCGACCAGTGGAGAAGGCTACCACGTTTGCAGGCAACAAACCTAGACCGCTGAGGTTAGTGCAGGATAAAGTCAAGGAGGAGGAGACTGCAAACAAGAGGAACAGTTGGATGGGCTGGGCATTTGGAGGTGGAGCGAAGAAGGAGGAGGTTGTGACGGAAGAGACTATCAGAGAAGTGCGATAGACTAGGATACGAGTCGAACTTACACCCAACACTCAGAGAAAAATTCTTAGGGCGAGAGTTCGATTGACGTCTTTCCTTTGTCTTGTTATTTGAGAAATTAACAATACATATTATCTCTTTTGGCAGTATACCCTGGATGGATCATTGCACGGAGAAAACGTTGAACGCGGGGTTTGCATACTTGATGCCATATCCTTGTTCAGATGTACATAGAATTGGATAATAACAACAACATCACTCCTCATGGACAACAGTCCTTTTCAATATGCGAAACCAAATATTCCTATGACGATCCGTAAGTTCATATGTGCAACGTTTCTCGTTCATCATGGAGCGATATTGGTCACGCTGAACATTAGGGTTTAATCACAGCAGGAATATACTTACCGATATGCAATTTCTGCTACTAATAGCGAGTGATCGTCATAAAGAGTGGCCCTGAATTGGGAATTTTCGGATTATGACCGACCTGGGCTCGGGCTCGTCGGACATTCGCCAAGCATCAAGTATATCCTCGAGTATATCAACTGGCTCAGTCCGACTTTACAAACATCTAAGGTCGCATGCTTGCAAAAATAGAATGTTCCTAGCAGCTATGTTACGAAGGAATCTGGCATTGACTCTGGGAATACTTCCGGCATTGGCTTTGAGTCAGCTGGATTCCATCCCGGAAGGCTTCGATACTGCTCGTTGGGCATGGTATTCCAACCAAGACCCGTTATTAGCTGTCATACCAGGGCATTTCAATCGGACTGTCTTTGAAGCACCTTCTGCAGCTGATGTCTCCGATTCGGAATTAGCAGCCATGTGAGTTCTCCCCACTACCCTTGCCAGTATAATACTAAATTACTCTTAGAAACGATAGAGTCAACGCAACCAACTTTGTGGCATACGATGAACGATTCTTCAATATAATTGGTCCAGATGCAAACGTTACACAGTTGATTTCCTTACCATTTCAGGTTCACGAGGCTCCTTGCTACATTCCCAAGCTCAACTCCTTGTTCTTCGTTGAATGGGGACCACCAGGCGGCAACGACCCTAATGGCGGACACAACTATCAGTACCTTCTTGATCTCGACACTAATACCCTAACAACTATCCGGACCAATCCACCGACCTGGAACGTTCACGGCTGCGTCTATCATAAAGAGCTCCTGCACGTAGTCACCGATGGTGGCCCTAATGAAACAGCTTACCTAGCAACGATCGACCCTGCCACGAACTGGACGCGGACCACTCTCCTCAACAATTTCTATCAGCGTCCATTCATCAGCTTCAATGATCTCGAGCTCGACAGTCATGGGAACTACTACCTTACAGACTCATATTCAGGCTGGGGTCGCTCCTTACACCCGTATAACGCACCCACACCTCCCACAGTGTACTACGTTGAAGCTAAGACGTTGCGCCCAAAAGAACTGGCTATATTACCTGTAGGAAGCAACACAAATGGCATCACGTTGTCTCCTGACGGCGGCACACTCTACGTTGCTGACACTGGCGCCACTGGTGCAGTAGCAACAAGCAAGAACACATCACGCAATCCGCAAGGCGGACGGGATTTACTTGCGTGGGATTTTGCCGTATCCAAAACCACTGGAGATAAACTGCCATTGTTGACAAATCAGCGTCTGTTGAACAGAGCAATGCAATACTTTTACGACGGTATTAGGGTCAGTTCCGGAGGCTACATTTGGGGCGCCGGTGGAGAGGTCGTTGATGTTATTGATCCAGAGAGTGGTTGGACTCTAGGGAGTATAAGATTCGGTGGTGGGGGAAATGATCCTGTGAATCTTGTCTTTGGTGAGCACGAATTGTGGGTTGTTGGTAAGGGAGGTGTGTGGCATGTTAGTGGAGTGAGAGAGCTGCTGTCAACTATCACGGCGAATTGAGTAGAAGACTTGATAGTCAATCTTGGTTTGATATCTGGTGTGCGTATACCATTATTCACTCACAACTGCGAGAACAGTCGTGCCCGAACACCATATTCCAGCCTCTATATGTAACAACTAGCAGAAGTCATACTATCTTAAAGTTTCTACAGTTTCAGATGTACAGTTGAGGAGGTTTAGTGGGAGACGCAAGGCTGAGCGTAGTGGCTCAAAGTAAATCACTGTCAGATGACATGAGAGGTTGAGAATTCGGGCTGTGACAACAGTCGAATTAACAAACAATTTGATGGTGACACAACAGCACCAAGACCTAATTTCACATGACATTGCATATAACAAAAGCAACCCTGCTCTCGTAAATCTTTCTATCTCAAGTACAGATTTCCGAGCTCCTATTAGCCTTATAAGCATTGGTGGTAGTAAGCATTCGGCATTTCTCACGCAACATGGTCGTCCCCCATGCGCTGGTAGTCTGGTGGTCCTCCGAGCAGTTCGCTGTTCAGTGCCCATATTGCCCAGACATACACAGACACGGAATCGGACAACCTCCACGCAAGGGCCGTCAGCGCCAGGCTCATTGCCATACAGCACACGGGGATTCAAGCTACATCGCCAAGTACCCAGATGATCAAGAAATTGTTCTCGCAGGATCGTATGGATGGGAGTTGGACAGGGATGAGCAGAAAATCTACACTGTAACCAGCAATGGTCGTGTGTTCGACCCTTTCATCTATCGGCCGCGCCGTCTGCTTGTAGAATATATGACTGCTCAGGAGCACGAAAGAGACGGAATTGCTGTAGCCGGCAGTGCCAGAAAATCTGACGCCGAGGCAGGCTTGCTGACAGACGGATTGCAACACGTTTCCATCAGCGACAAGCCTAATGCCCTCAAGAACGAGCCTTTAGATAATGAGGCTTGGTCCCAGGCAGAGCTTTCAGATCCAGATTTTCGTCGTAGTGTCTACGTCTCCGCATGCTGCACTAAGGATATTCCGACCATCATACAACTTCTCAAACAATATCCCAACGACAATCTCCCACAAGCTCGCAGCAGGGAAGGTAGCAATGGTGTCATGCTCGTAGCTCCAGAACCGGATGCCATCCGGTTGCTAGAGGTACTCTATGAAAAAGGCGTGTCATTGACCGAGCCCGACCACTACGGTCGAACCGCTCTCATGGAGGCTTGTTTATGGGCTCAATCAGAAACAGTCAGCTGGCTCCTTAACAAAGGCGTTGCAATCGATACTAAAGATGCCAACGGCGAAACGGCACTCGATCTCGCAATGAATACCCGACAGAACGTAGAAGAGCGCATCGAGCGCGCAAATGGTATTGTCAAGGTCGCAGTCGATGCGGACAGAAAGCGCGACTTTATCGCCTCCCTGCTCCGCGCACGGTTGACGCCAGTTGAAGACAGTCACCCACCACCTTCGTTGACACCTATCATACCTGGAGTGTTCAAGAAGACAGCATATAATACACTCCAGTATTATGTGGCGGATAGCGCTTTCACCATAGGATCTTCCAAAAATGATCAGGTCAAGGCCTTCGCCCGACTCGACCGCGGTCTGAACCATCCTATCGTGAGCGCTATGAGTGGCTACAGCCATGGTTACCGACAAGACGTCCTCAACAACGAGATCTGGACTCGGAAGGTGATGCTGTTATGCAAGAAGATGAAATTTCAGACGAGTGAGTCCTTTTTATCGCATGTTGAGAAGCAGTTAGTGGCGTACTACATGGACAAGCATTGGTACAAGGACGTTTGGGATACGGATAAGAACAAGGAGTGGAAAACTTTGACTCCAGCATCGCTGCCTCCTGCTGTGATTACCGTGAATAAAAATTATGCGTGCGACGATTGCGAAGCGTTTTTACGTCGCTTAAGAGTTGTTTATGGTGATGTGCCGGTTCGTGTTGTTTGTGTCGGGCAGTAGGAGAGATGAGCATCATAGAGAGCCTTTGAGAGCATCTTAGGACTGTTTTCTTGAGTCTCCTAGCCTTAAGGTCATGTAGATGAACGTCTTCACGCGACAGACAGACAGATAGACAGACAGACAGCTGGCTGTCTGATACGTAATGGTTCTTATCGACACAGGGTAGTTCAGCGCAGAAAAGGAAAACAATGTGTGTATGTATGGCGAAAAATTGTTTGTCGCGGTTTAAGCGTGCTTTAAAGTCAAAAGGTACAATCAAGTGCACAAAGCCCACCACAAAATAAATGGTCCAATATCTATGTCAAATATTACCTCGATCAAAGTTAGCAGGAAAATAAGCAAGCCAAATCAGGAATTGTTAGAAGTTAAGTAGTGGTCAAAATATCTTTATAGTATTTTATTCTTTTTTTTGTATATTCAGCTATATATACCATCCATCCCACTATGGCTTTTTATGTATTCATCATCATGATAATCCAAGTACCAATCTATCTAATCCCAAAAGTCGCTCTGTCATGATCTAATATGAGAAAAACCAATATATCCAAAGAGAAATGCAATGAAAACACGAAATAACCTCCAGCGCCATCGCTATGCATCAGATCGACAAGAAATGCGGGTTACTAATATACAAAACGTAACATCTGTTCGTGGATTGTTTGAAAAACGTTAAGCCATGGGTGAAAAGCCCAATGGCGATGCTTAGACGCGTTCTGGACCTTTCTCCAAGTCCTTCTCGCCACCAACCTTCTCGTTGTCACCACCGACAACAATCTCAGGAATGGAAGCCTCGCTGCCAGTGCCGCTTCGCTCGCGCTGCTGTTGCTCATCGGAAGTGGTAGTCTCTTCCTGATCAGCATTCTCCTTGTTGCGTCTGAAGGAAGGCATCTTCTTGCCCACTCTTTGGAACAAGCGACGAACAGCACGGAAGACGGTACGGATTGGCGAGCCGAAGATGTGTGCGATGCGATGGAAGGACTCGTCAGGGAAGAGTCTGATGAGGACGGCCCATGGCAAGCAGAGCGCGGCGAGGACGACACAGATGGCCCATTGCTTGCCATCGATGTGAGTGATGCTGAATGCACGACCACCAACGAAGACGATGGCGATTTGTGCACCAACCATGATGCAGTTGACGCCAATGAAGAAGTAGTTGTGTTGCAGACCAGTGAAAATGTTGAACTTGTTATCCAGACGACGATTGTTGAACTCGTTGAAGATTTGCATCCAAACGAAAGTGTTGAAAACCATGGTGTTGAGCTCAAGTTGCTTTGTCGGGTCGCTCAGGTCGTACTTGAGGATTCTACCTCCAGCGAAGTAGAGGATGAAAGTGACAATCAATTGGAAGATAGCTTGACCGATGATCATCTTCCACATGTTCATTGTAATGAGAGGTGCCTTCTTGCCTGCTGGTTTGCGCTCGAGGATGACTGGAGTTGGGGGATCAGTAGCAAGCGCGAGAGCTGCAAGTGTGTCCATGATCAAGTTAACCCAGAGAAGTTGCACAGCTGTAAGGACAGATTCCATGTTAGGATTGGAGACAGCAGAGACGAAGGTGAGTAACACAGCCGTGATGTTGACGGTAATTTGGAACTAGAAGAGTTAGCAGATCCCTTGTATATGATCACAGACAGCTTACCTGCAAGAACTTGGCGACTGCATCGTTGACAGCACGACCCCACATGAGAGCCTTGACGATAGATGTGAAGTTGTCGTCCATAAGGATAATAGACGAAGCCTCTTTGGCAACCTCAGTGCCAGCGATACCCATGGAGAAACCAACATCAGCAGCCTTAAGAGCTGGTCCGTCATTGGTACCATCCCCAGTGACGGCGACGGTCTCGTCGAGCTTCTTGAGCTTTTGGACAAGAATTTGTTTATCGGTGGGAGAAGATCGAGCCAGGACGGCAAGATGTGGCAGGATCTTGAGGAAGTCTTCATCTGAGAGCTTGCGGAAAGCTGGACCTTCCATGACAACATCCTCAGCACTGGTCAAGATACCACATTCCATTGCGATAGCACGTGCAGTCTCAATGTTATCACCTGTGACCATGCGAACTTTGACACCAGCCATCTGACACTTTGCGACTGCTTCAGGAACACCTGGGCGGACTGGATCTTGAATACCAACAACACCATCGAGGACAAGCTCGTTGAGGACCGGCTCGAATTCAGCAGAGTGAGGATCGGCAGAAGTTTGTGTTCCTGCAGGTGGCCATGACTCAAAGTCTCTATAGACCAATGCGATTGTTCGGAGTGACTTCTGTGCATAAGATGAAATCTTTGCCTGAGTGTCCTCACGAAGCGCATTTGTAAGCTCAGAAATCACACCAGTCTTAGCATCAGAGATCCGTGTGCATTGCCGAAGAACAATCTCAGAGGCACCCTTGACGAAAAGACGATATCCACCCTTTGGCAACTTGATGACAGCACCCATACACTTCTTTGCAGAGTCGAAAGGAAAGATCTGAGCAACCTCGGCGTTGGCGCGTTCCGCAGACAATGAGCCCATTCCCAAGTGAATTCTGGCGAACTCAAGAAGTGCGACTTCAGTCTTGGAACCGATGAAACGCTCATCGGCATTCTCTGGCGCTTCGAATGCAGTTGAATTGATGGCGACGGATTGAACCAGAACCTTCTTGCGCTCCTCTGATAGAGATTGTGCAAAAGGTGCAATTTCGTTATTTTCAAAGGTGTCTTGGCCATTGAATGTGCCCGCGACGACGGTCATGCGATTGGTGGTGAGGGTACCTGTCTTGTCAGAGCAGATGGTGGTGGCATTTCCCATGACCTCGCAAGATTTCAAGACACGGACGAGATTATTCTCCTTCAGCAGCCGAGTAGTGGCGAACGCAAGGGCGAGGGTGACTGCAAGTGGCAGGCCTTCTGGCACAGCCACTACGACGACGGTGATGGCAACAATCAGAATATTCATGAACTCGGACGCTTTCTTGGCTGGTGTAAGAGGGTTTGTTGGAAGTCCAGCGAGGAATCGGAAGAGAAGCACGAAGAAGAGCAGAGCAGCAGCGCTGGCACCAAGTTTGGCGATAGCAGTTGCAAGTCCATCGAGCTTCTTCTGTAATGGTGTGACCTCGGATTCGGTGCGCATAGACATCATGATTTTGCCGAAACTGGAGTACTCGCCTACAGAGGTGACCAAAAATGTACCGACACCTTCGAGGACCTTCGCTCCAGAGATGATGAATGGATCGAGATCTTTGTTGTTTGTGTGGCCGTCTTCGATCAGGCGCATGACTTGCTCTGCACCAGTCTTCTTGATCTGATCAGATTCTCCAGTGGCCGAAGATTCATCGCACTTCAGGTTGTGACCGCTGATAAAGACACCATCAACGGGAATCATGTCGCCAGGCTCTAGATGCATAACATCGCCTACCAGAATGTCGTGAACGTTGATCATGAAAGATTTGCCGGATCGGACCACCTTCACTTCACGATCATCCTTCTTAGCATTCAGTCTGACGAAAGCACGCTCTTTCTGCCAATCATTGAGAGATCCAACCAATACAACGATCAGAATAGCGACAACGATAGCAACACCCTCTATCCAGTCGACAGGTGCTGGTTCGTTAGGATCATGTTCTGCACCAAAAGTCTCATATAGTCCAAGAGCCAAACTGATGACCGCAGCACCAGTCAAAAGAAGTAGAACCTTGTCGTTATAAGCCAACCACATCAATTTCCACAGCGGAGTCGCCTTCTTGGTTGGGATCTTGTTTTCACCAAACACTCGCTTTCGATCGTAGAAATGGTCGACCTCTCCGTGGCCATGGTGATGGTTGCTGGCGTTTCTCCCGAGAACTGGTCGTGGATCTGTTGATCCCTTGAAATTTCTAGCTTTTCGTCGATATCCTACTGCCTCGTCGAAAGTGACTCTGCCTTCCAAATCTCCCTCATCCACACTCAGACCCGAATCAATATCAGTCCGCAGCCCATGCTCAAGACCCGGTAAGCCACCTAGCGCGATAAATGCTTGTACCGATTTTGGGTTGAGAAGCTTGTTCAACTGTCCAGGACTGAATGCGAAGGAATTGTCCTCAACCTCGAAGTCCTTCTCGGTTCCTGGGTCGGGGTGCAGGGCCTCCTCGGTGTTCTCGAATGTGATTGTTGAAGCGCTGCTCATTCCTCCAGGGGTTGTGGGCAGACTTAGAAGGGATGTGCCAGATACTGCCGACGGGGATCTCGAGTGTCGTGTAGTCGAAGGGGAGATCTCATCATCACTCCTGTCCTGTGTTCCATGAAGTCAGCCTTGCCGTCCTGGCGCAGAGCAAAGCAGTGAGGGAAGGGGTCAACTTACGGAAGTCTGGATCTGTAGCTTGGGAACGGACAGCATGTTTTCAGGCATGGTGGCTGTCGTAACAGCGTCACACAAAGATGGTAAGAGACGCCAAAATGCAGATGGGAAAGCTTTGGCAAGATGGAGTGTACTTGTATGTGAGCAAGATACTCGGTGAGGTGCTTGCCGTCGGATTCGAGATGCTTCGTATGCAGGGCAGATTTATTGGCCCCGAGAGAGCAAGCCTCGTGTGCCCTTATGTATATCGTTGAGTGAATATCTGATGAGGCTGTGCAATATAATCGCCGCTTGCACTCCACGTGAGGTAGGAGGTGTGGTTGCAGTTATGTCAATCAGGGCGGACGTGCTGAGTAGACCAACTCCGCCTTTGCGTTTGGTAGGTTGTTCGATTCGTAAAGAGTAGGAGAATTTAGGTTTGATGTAGGCATGAGCGGACCGTGAAACAAGAAAAGGAAAGCGGAATAGTTCGAGAAAGAGAAGTGAAGAAGGGTAGTGCCAGTATGAGGATATCAACAACAAACAACAAGAAGACTTGGGTATGCGCGCAATGCCTCCGTACGTCCCACATACCCTTGGACTTACACTTTTTCTCTTGCGGCGACTCACCTTCTGCCGGCGTGCGATCATAGTTTCTTTCTCTGCGTCCCCTGTCGCGCGATGGCGTAGGTGGACAAGGGATGGGCGCGAAGACAAGAGCTTTGAAGGAGAAAGAGATTTGCTGGTGATGCACTCCAAGACGGTCGTAGTCCGCTGCCAAGGATCCCCGTTTCGGGAGAGGAATCTGGCCATCGCGCTAGCCAACCAATGACGGGCGGAAGTGGGCCGCAGAGAGTTGCCAAGCCACAACATCAAAAGTCTCTCTCTTCTGCGACTTTTGTTCCTCCTTGTTGTGTATGCAAAGATGTGTAAGGAACAGGCACTGCCCAGGACAGCCGCTGACACAACTCTCAAAACAAGGCTTTTTGAATAAGATGTACATCAGACTCGGACTCACACGAGAGAAATGATTACATTGATGCGCCCAGGAATGACGGTAATGATGCTCGCATTCTTCGCTCAGCATCCATAATCTGATAATGAGGCTGGGGCTATATTCTTTCCAATGGGGCAGTTGTGCCGACCCAGGAGTAGTAAAAAACGAGATAAGGCTGGGCGGCAGGCAGTAGTCGGTCAGAGGATGGCAAACACGCACACATTTTCACACTAATAAGGCTACGACTCACGAGTCTGCCCTCAGCCTCACTCCCCCAGCTGTATTTATGAACACTAAACAGCCCAACAACGGTCTAGCACATTCTGTCTCTATCGTTATGAGTGATTGAAATGCGCTGTTCCAAGCCCCTTGACACTCGTCCTTAACCCGGTCTTCCCTCGGTCGTTTGCCCTGAAACTGAGTTTGACATCAACTGTCTCTCAGGTAGACACTTTTTGTTGACGACGTTACTGCGCCCAGCTGGTTGAGACGCTGGTGAGTGGTTGTCTGGCCTCGGTTTCCTCGTTTTGCTTTGCAAAAGACTTGGTGTCAAGATGGGATCACTCCGCTGGACAAGAGATCATCATCGTCATTCTCATCACTGAACACCACACCATGATTTCTGGTGACAATCTTGATACAATCTAGGCCATGCGTCCGATGTGCGAGGGTAGGTGGACTCCGTCTCATGGTAGTACAGACGGTAGTGTACATCTCGATTTGCAGCGTTATCACAACTTCTCTATAGAACTCTTTCGTGATCGGTAGATGGACGACACAAGAAACAAGCTGTTGGTGGCAAGAAACAAAAGAGCGGACTTTGTCCATGTCACAGTCGGTCGTGTTGATCATGGCATGAAAGTATCTTCTTGGACATCTGTAGACATGTTTCTGGAAGGTCACCAACACGGCAGATCGCCACCACTACGAAAACGCTCCGGAGAATTCCACTCCTTCTCAACTCCGGCCTGAGAGTTGAGGCACCCATTCTCCGGCACTCGCTTCGATCTCTAACTCCTTTAAGCGTGAGAATCTTGGCATATCTACGGACTTTGCCCGTCACTCAAACCTTACATCCTTTGATAGCAGCCATGTGAGAGTAAACAAAGACTGGAAAAATGGCCAAACTCTCGCCAGATGCCAGACTATCGACCAGATCTCCTCCTCAATTCCCATCGCTCTTAGCTTCAAGCATGGACGGAGTACCACGAGTCAACATGCACACCATCCGTCAAAATTGGCACCAAAATTGGCTTTGGGGCGCCACGTCTTGTCCCAAAGGACACCCAGAATCCCACTCTCACACCCAAAAGTTCAAAATTCCAAGCCCATCAAACCCCGATTCTGCACTCCCTTCCCCAGATTCCACCCTAATCCTCCACAACACGGAATGCGGGGTGGACAACGGTAGAAGTACAATGTGATTTGTGTGGCATGCGATGTGATTGCGTTGATCAAGCCTCTATATAGTATGGTCGTGGACCTTGTTGTAGAAGCGAAAGCAAATCTGGAGATATCATCACCATCACGCAGAGCGCTGAGGTGACAAGACTATTCTTTTGTGCATCTTCAGAGAGTCATCTCTCGTTCGCTTCTTGATAGCCTCTGCTTTCGTCCCTGATTTGTTTTGGTTCTCTTAAGTTTTTGCGGTGCTAGACATCTGAACACGGTCAATATGGGCTTCAACTTCCACGCATCTGGGACGGAGGATCCCCCCGAGGTCAGGAACTGGCGTATCCATCTGATGGCTATTATCATGTCTATGGGCTCTGTTGCAATGGGCTACGATACCAGTGTAATTGGCGGAACTTGTAAGGCAGATTCCACAACTTCCTTATCGTACTGATCTTTGTCCAGTGGCTCTCGACTCTTTTAAGCGAGACTTCGGGCTAGACAAAGCAACTCAGCACGAACGTGACACCTTGCAAGGCAACATCGTGTCTACCTTCCAGGCAGGAACCTTCTTTGGTGCTCTTTTGACTTTTCCTATCGGTGAGAAGTTTGGTCGCAAGAAAGCCATCCTGTTTGCTTGTGCAATCTTCTTGGCAGGTGCTTGCCTCATGGTAAGGAGCTTGTCACATCACCTGGCAGATATCACTGACCTGTAAACAGACTGCTGCGAATGGAAAGATAGCATTAATTATTGCTGGTCGTGCTGTTGCAGGCTTTGGTATCGGTTCTGTCTCTCTCTTGGTTCCCGTCTATATCGCGGAGACATCTCCGCCCTCCATCAGAGGTCGCCTTGTCGGTATTTTTGAAATCCTCTCGCAGTAAGTCGCAACATACTCTCTCATATGGTAGTCAACACTAACAGAACCTCAGAGCCGGTGGTATGCTTGGTTTCTGGATCAACTATGCCGTAAACCGCACCATCACGTCCAAAGGCCAAACACAATGGATCATCCCGCTCGCTCTCCAACTCCTTCCCGGCGCCCTTCTCTTCTTCGGTGTCTTCTGGTGCCCTGAATCACCAAGATGGCATGCAAAGAGAGATAATTGGGAAGAAGCCACCGCCATCCTCAGCAAGATTCGCCATCTACCACCGGATCACGAGTACATTCGCAATGAGCTATCAGAGATCCGAGTCCAGAACCTAGTCGGTCTTCCTGCAGGCGGTGGAAAGATGAGCAAAAAATGGATGTTCAAGAAGTTATTCGAAAAGGGAATCCGTAACAGAATCGCCATTGGTCTACTTCTCATGGCTTGCCAGAACCTCACTGGTGTTAACGTATGTTTGACTTGGCATCTCCTTTTCATCAACATCACTAACAACATCACAGATCATCACATACTACTCCCCCCGCATATTCGAAACCCTTGGTATCCGCGGTACAGACACCAAGCTCTTCGCAACTGGTTTCTACGGCGTCGCTAAGACCCTCGGCATGATCTTCTTCTCTCTCTATCTCGTCGAGAAACTCGGTCGTCGCAACGGTCTCATCTACGGCGCCTTCATCGGTTCCCTCCCAATGTGGTACATCGGAGGCTACGTCTTCCTCAACGACCCCGCCGCAGCAGCTAAACGCGGCGACGTCTCTCGCTCGGGAGCAGGCTACTTCGCTATGGTCTGCGTGTACTTATACGGCTTCATCTACTGCGCTACATGGCAGGGTATCACGTGGGTATACTGCTCCGAGATCTTCCCTCACTCGATCCGTCTTCTCTGCGTGGCGCTCACGACCGCTGATCAATGGCTTTGGTCCTTCGTCATCTCGCGCACCACCCCGTATATGATTACTTCGCTGGGGTACGGCACGTATATGTTCTTTGGCAGTCTGATGGTTGTCATGGGTGTCTGGGCTTACTTCTTTATTCCTGAGACTAAGGGTTTGAGTCTGGAGGAGATGGATAAGTTGTTTGGTGGCGTGGGCACTTCGCAGGAGGATGTCGAGGCTAAGGTTAAGGCTGAGCAGATTGAGAATGCGGAGGGCGAGGACTCGTATGATCGTAAGGAGATGAGGCATGTTGAGGGTAGGGTTTAAGGATGAGTGGGGCTTTGTATATAGCTGTGCTGTACATAGAGCACTTAGTACATACATAGTTTGTTATGGTTGGGTTGGGAGGACGAATTTTTGGGGCGTTGGGGAGTAGGCTGGCAGGCTCACTACGCTTCTATTACATTGGGGTCGGAGGCTTCGGCGTTGCGGCGCATCAGGGACGAGTTCAGGTGGTTATCTTCTCTCGGCATCTCGTTTTGCATTGGCGTATGGTTTCTGTCTATGCATGACTTTGGAAGCCCTCGGGCAGGGGAAAGGTACAGAGCGGATATAACCGAACCTTTCTTTGAGTGAAACATAAACGAAACGGAGATGATCGGTACGCTAGATTAAGCTTGAACTATATTACGTTACGTTAGATTATACTACACCAAGGGACCATGTTATTTACATTTGCATAATTTATTGAAAAGTACGAAGAATCTAGCACAGTATAGTGAACACTACTCGATCTATGTCTCTCTATATCAGCAAAAGATGTTCGTACCTGAGAATTGCCAAGGCATTATATATTTTTTGTCTGTTCTCATTTACTGAGCTGTACTTCTCGGATGCCGAGTTCTATATACAACATACTGCAAATGTAAGCGCTAGCTCGCTGGTGTAATACAATCTTGGCATCGCTCCACGAGACGTAAAGACCTTGAAGGGGCTGTGTCAGTTTACTGCCTCCATGTTAGTTCAAGAGTGAGAGTCTCGATATGCAGGTACAATATAAATTTATAGCCGAGTGCATCCCGTGAAGGAAAATGCCGGAAAGGAGAAGGAGGCTGTGTTTTTATATGTGAAGGAGGAGGAGCACTCCGTCTGATTTAGTGTTCGATGGAAGGTTGACCTTTGCTAGTGTGCATGCATGCATTATGCGGGAAGATCAAGATTGTGATAGTGCTAGTCTGGTGTACACATGCAGAAGACGTGTTGGGATCAGAAAATGGATCTCGAGCGACGTGATCGGCTCGAGATGGGGTTACGAGATACCCCAGGATGTGTGAACTCAGATTACGGCATCCCGTAAGGCACGAGCACATGCTAAGTCCTTGCATCTGGTGTTGAAGATGTTTAAATCTGTTTTGTGTCAACATATCACCTGCTTGCCTTGTAGGATAGAATTGTTGATATCACGAAGAACCTCGATTAGCTACCGTAGGTACGGGCCGTCGACTCCAACAGCCGGTGCTTTCTGCCACGTTGAAGCATAGCCATCCATGCACCTTTTACATTTTGGAGGCAGTGCACAATTCAAATTGTATGCAGTCTATCCTGGCTATGTTGATGCAGATTCAACAACAACATCCAGCAGTCGTCGAAATCCGGTGTACCAAAAGTGCTACTTTCCTGTGTCGGCATTTGAAGGTAAACATGGGAGAGACCGCATAAGCGAATCCATAGGCGACCAACAGCAGAAAAGAAGCATTCGAGAAGCCTTCCTGATGCAGCCAATACTCGGACCCAATGGCCCAGCATGACTCGGATGTTGCCGATCACCAGCCAAGCTGCCAGTCATTAGATGTCTGGCCGTCGTCATTGGCTGATGAAGGCAGGAGACGTTGTCGCGAATTCTCTAACAATGGTGGGATTTGACCGCCGTTTCAACATGAGGACGACGACTATGGGACGTGGTCACACACACACACACATATCGGGTTGCACACATGCTCGGCGTTGATGGGAAAACTCCTGCCTCTGCGTGTGGTTGCCCATGCCAGATTTTGTGCGAGAGCGATCTTCGTACTTGGCTTTTCCAACGTCGTCCCAAGGATAGATGCCTTCGTTCTATACTCCTGACAATCCGGTTTCTTGTCCCGTATGAAAAACAATACAAAAATTGCTTTCCAAAACCTGATTCAAGCAGTCCAGCCTCTCCCCTTACCCTTTTCCTCGCTTCTGAGACAACGCCTGGCTTCATTGGACGGAGGGCATGTGAAGTCATTGAGGCAGTGCAAACTCTTGGCATATAATGGCTTCCACGGATTCGACCACTCATACCTGCTCAAATCGTGGTCATGGTGGAAAGGGAGTCGAGAAAAAATTTCACACCCGTTTGAAGGTCGCTAAAGGTGGAGGAGGAGGCGAAGAAAGAATTGGTTCACGTTGATTGATCAATTGAACTATCATAGTATAGTTCGACGGTGCAGGCCATACACACGCCCGTCCGTCACTACTCGTCCGGTCGACACCTCATTTGACCGAGTGTTTTCCACAGGTGGGTAAAGAATCAAATCTGTCCTGAAGTCGACTGTGAGATCATCAAAGATCCGATCTGATAGGCCTTTTGAGGGACTTGGCTGTCATCAATATCGACTCAGCGACAGCGGAGGACTCAGTATTCCAGCTGCATCAGAGTTCCCTTTTACTCAGCACCAGATCCCACAGACAAGGATACGATTCGGTGCGATCTGAGTACGGTGCCCAGCGCCTGCAGTTACAGTACGTTCCATCCTAGGAGGTACCTTGACCGTAACCATACCTAGCTGGCACATAAGACAACCGCTACTGCATCGATCTCTGCAAGTGCACCATTGCGGCGGCACTTAACATTTACGCAGATAGTCTCCACTACTCCACCTCTGAAAACCACATGTCACCACCGCGACCTTGCACTTTTCCTTGTCAGTCACCACTATATCCTCTTGCACATCATCGCTCCAGCCAATACTAGTCTTCGGTAACTAGGACGAGTGCTAGCCGAGATCTCCCATTCAACTAAGACTGGCTTCCGCTTCATGATTCCAACTTCATTCCACTCCTCAAAAGTCCAGCAAAATAAAGGCGACATCTACGACATCGCACTCCGCAAAAATCCCCACTGAGCAACATTAACTCAGAACATATTGACGACAACAGGTCACAATCCTAGGTTCTCGGCATCATACTACCTAGTCTCCGAAGCTCTGACTGGGTCGACTGCACGACTTGTGTCAAGTGCAACCAACACGACATAGCTCTTCACCTCAAAAGACCTGGACCATCATCGAGGTGAATAAGTCAAGTTCCCGACGACCTCCGCCACACTCTACAATACCAAGCTCGTACACCTCTTAGGCCGGGTCTGGTTCGCATTGTACCAAGACTACACCCAACCCCGCGTCCTGGTCCTGATTCTGCAATCTGCGAGATTTAACTTTGATATCGCGGTCAAAGTCCCGCCCGGCGCCAGATCATTGTCCGATTTAAGTTTGATTCTTTTGACGTCTGCCACCTCTTGTTCCTCGTTTTTCTTCTTGGACGACTTGATTCAACGCTTCATACGCCACTTACACCCAAACGATTACCTTAGCAAGTCCGTCATCTGCTTTGGTCTCTTGTGTATGTGCTTGAGTGCAATTGACAAGAAAAGCTTACTTGTTGCTCAGCCACTTGACTATTTGCCTAGTGGAGAGGACTGTTCCGCACAATCAATTACATACGGGAGCATTCTCTTATCCATTGTGGTGTTTTCTCCTTGAAATTTTCGTTTCAACAATCATCTCGAGCTAGAGAATGGGAAGGGACAGCTGTCGAATGAAGGTTATCGTGCTCTGTTTGACTCCACTGGAGCCTTGAAGAGACACATCAAACTCTGGCAGAAATTCAGATCGCAAGCAACATCGGCAAGAGAGGAAGCGGAACAAGCGAGTCTTCGAATGGAGAAGCGCTTCCCATTGTCTGATCGTGCGCTGACCCGCGATCACTGAAAGTTGCATTGCATTGCATTGCTTAGATTCATTTACGAAAAGTGTGGAGGCGAAGTGATTGCGAAGTTTGTTTGACATTCCACCTTCCCCAGATATTGGCACCGGGATCAGAGTCGCACTATTATACAAAGTACTCCGCAAACCCACTCTGCTCATCATGTCAGAAAAGCAGGCAAAGATGGAGAAGGGTGCAGAGGCGAAAGCACCGACTGCAGGAGCTACCAGAAAACCACCTCGTCAAATGGCCGCAAAAGCGTGTGAGAGATGTAGGAGGAGGAAGATCAAATGCGACGAGTTCTTTCCTTGTGGCCAATGCACCAGGATGCGCGTACAATGTAAGATTGAAGATCCTGCTGAGAAAAGGAGGGAGCAGCAACAAACGTAAGTGTGCACGCGACCCTTTCTATTATGGATGTTGACCGAGTATAGGGCCATGGAGGATAGAATCAAGCGACTGGAGGCTCTCCTAGTCGCAACTTACTCAAATCCGAACAACCAACTGGACATGAGTATTCCTGGCCTCGATACAGAAGGATTGATCCCTGGATTGAGTATTCCAAACATGGCTCAACCGAAGCCAGAACCTCCAAGGCTCACTCTTCATACGCCAGGATCTACTGAGTTTCGATTACCTGAATCATCAGAGCATCAGCTTCTGACCACAGGTGACTTCTCTTATGGTTTTCCGTATTGGAGTCCTCCGTCAAGCATAGCTCCTAGTCAACCTGCGAGTGCTTCGGATTATTTCCCTACTGCGCCGAACGAAATGGCGCCATGGTCTGTACTTGCAACACCCGGAGGTTCACAGGATCCTACCACAAGAGGAAACAGCCCTCGGCCTAACAGGACACGAACGTCATCAATGTCAACAAGTGAGGCATCCCAAGACGATATGCGGTCGCCGATCATGGGAGGAAGCCATCGACTATCAGTAGATACTTCTGGCTCGACGTTGGGCATACCACAAATTGCAGTCACGTCCTGGGATCAGTCGCGACCACAGTCACCTGCGCCAGGAATGTCCCCAGCCATGTCACCACAAAGTGTGATGGATATGGACTCGTCCTGGAATTTCCCGCCAGAACTTAGCGTTGGGTCGTTGAGTGGTTATTCCTCGCCCTCAATCGTGGCACCTTCATTTTTCTACGAGGATCATCTCGGAGTTTCGAACCAAAGTCTTCCTTCTCATTCGCGGCGATCATCAGTAAATTCATTAAACCCAGATTATGATCCTTACAGTGAGCCCAAACGACGTCGGGCAGCATCAGATCTATTTCCAGTACCTAATCAATTTGTGTATCCAGAAGGCCAGGGTACCGACTTCTTTGCTCCTCCTGTTCAACCACGACCAAACACTCCGAATCTCCACCCGTCTGCGATGTCGAGTCCCAGAATTACAGCTCAGCGATCTCGTCAGAACTCGGACGCTAGCCCTGCCAGCCTACCACAGTTGAAGGATGACATCTTCACGCACACGTTCCATGATCTAATTTATCCACTCTTTCCTATCTTCTCGCTACAGTCGCAGCAACAAGCTGCTCTCTCCCCACAGATTGCATCCACGCAACTTACGCTGGTGCGTGCGATCATAACACATATCTTGGCGCTTCGACAAGCGCAACAGTTAGCTCAACCAGCTCAACCACAATTCTCACTTCAGGTTGCTCAACACTTTTTCTTAAACGCCCTACGCCTCCACGGTCCCGGGAAATGGGATTCCCTTCCGGGCATACAGTCTGGTATTCTTCTCGGTATCTACATCCTCCTTACACTGACACCTCTGCAACCTATTTCACCACAAACACAACCGTCAGTGACACACCCTTCTCCAAACCTATATCTTCTAGACGCCACGATCGTAGCGGCTTGTTTAGATTTGAATCTTCACCAATGTCGTAATCTCCAAGAAGGGAGTATCGAAGGCAACACTATCCTTGCAGCATATGTTCTTGACAGGACAATCAGTAAAGTTAGGGGACGTCCAAATTTATTGAAAGACGAGGATCTGAGTATGGAAGTATCAGGCTATATAAGAAGTGCGCTGAGAGAGAGGGTTGGTAGGGTTGAGGCTAATAAAAGAGGTGAAATCGGCATGGGACGTTTATGGGATTGGTGGACGGACTTTGAGGAGAGTGTTGGTTCTGGCGCAGGCGAAGTCGAGATGCAGGGTGCTTTTGGCTTTTAAGCTTGATTCGTTGAGTCGCTATACTTTAACGGTTATATGACCAAGGATTAAGAGTAGCCGCGTGCTCTTCATTGTTCTTGCTATATAGGATGTATAGAGAGATGCGAGGATTATGTTTGGCATGCTTGGGCACTATATGGCAGCACAAGGCACGAAGATACAGTCTCAGAGAAGATCAATTTAGTCATAAGCGATGATTTTGCTGATTCTGAACAAATTCTAAATTTAGAAAATAGATAAAATTACATCTATATCTATAAATGCTTATTCCTTTGTAGTCGCAGGTATACATGCCTACACATATCCTGCCTCTTGTCAATAATCTACCAAAGACCTCGGCATGCTGGCCATATGGCGAAACGAACACAAAAAGAGGATAAGACTCTTATATAACAATAAAATAAGACCGCTAAAGTCTTCGACTTCAGCAATACAGATAGTCTAAGTAAAGCTACTACTACCTCTGAACACACAACTGGGTGATGCCAAGCAATGACCGCATCATTCCCGAAATCACAAGCCAGGCAGGTACCAAATTTCGTCTGACGTGGAATCTCAGCACCAGGAAGACAGCCGTTTCTTTCGCTAAGCAGCAAAGTCCTTCAAGTTCGGTGGTTATATAATATCCAGCAGTAAAAGCCATGAAAGCAATAATATGGGTGCCCGTCACGGCAGCCATGGTCGTGCGAGCATACAAGCACCAATCGCTCACGCCCGCAGGGATTGTGGCTGCGGTGCTCACGGCCGTTGCACATGCGGTGCATCCGTGGAGTCTGCCTTTTGCTTTGTTGATTGTGTTTTTCCTGGCGGGAACCAGAGTTACGAAGGTGTGTAGAACCGAGTCTTCCGCGAGGGATATTGGTTGGTAGGAGGGGTTTGGGAGAGAATTGAGGAAGAGAAGATGAGGAGGAGTCAATGAAAGAGGAAGCATGAAGAAGCGGAAGCTTGAGCTGATGAATTAAGTAGGTCAAGCACGATGTCAAAGCTAAATTGACTATGCAATCAACTGGGAGTGCAGGAGGAGAAAGTGCACGAACACATGTCCAAGGCAAGCTATCCGCTCCCGTCCAGTCAGATTTCCTTTTGAACAGCTAGCGACTAACTCTACGATCCTACACAGTCCTCGCAAACTCCCTTGCGGCCTCAATCTTCTCCCTCATGCACGCCTACCAACTCTCTCATCGCCCAACCTCAATCGCCGATCCAGCCTGCTATTCTTGGCCGGGCGACCTCCTCATCGTAGGCGTAATAGCGAACTACGCCTGCGTAGCGGCCGACACCTTTTCCTCCGAGCTAGGAATCCTCTCAAAATCACAACCACGTCTCCTCACCTCCCTGACATTTCGAAAGGTACCACCTGGAACAAATGGTGGTGTCACTGGCACCGGCCTTGCGTCAGGCCTGTTGGGAAGTCTAGTCATAACGGCTGCAACTGTTGCTTTGCTACCGTTTTGCGCACCGCCGAGCGTCAGAGGCGCGGACGGCTGGAATTTGAAAGGGCGGAATCGTTTTGCTTTTGCGATGGCGTTGTGGGGAGCCCTCGGGAGTGTGGTGGATAGTTTGCTGGGTGGTTGGTTGCAAGCTAGCGTCGTCGATACACGGACGGGAAAGATTGTGGAAGGAGAAGGCGGGAAGCGTGTGCTCGTCTCCAAAGACAGCGGTCGCAATAGCATGCACGTCAAGAAATCGCTCGAGGTCAAGAAAAGGATATTGAGTGGAGAGGGGAAAGATGCTACTGCTCAACAGGTCGGTGCTGGTGGAGAGACTGTTAGTGTGCAGAAGGGCAGCCTGAACGAGAATGTTGCGGATGACTTGATCGCGAAGGATACTAAACCAAGTCGGATAATTGAGAGTGGGAGTCTGGGGTTGTTGGATAACAATGAGGTCAACTTTCTAATGGCGAGCGGGATGAGTATTGGTGCTATGGCTATTGCGAGCTGGTTCTGGGATGTGCCGCTGAGCAGCATCTTCGACTTTTCGCCACCGGATTCTGGTATCTTCTGATTGTATTTGCATTACATCAGAACATACACGTCCAAATCTGCATTGTACTCTATGTCACCGGTAGGTTTATACTAGGAGCAGTCCTTTCTCAGGTTGCGCTTGCTTACAAAGGCAGGATGACCGAGAAAGTGCAGGAAATATGTTGATATCTAGCGCGGACGCAACAATTTATGTGTGGACTACTCGAAGGCTTACGATCATATGACGAACATATAAATCACCAAGTGGAATTAATGCTAAAATTTCGACTCATATCATACGCATCATGTACATATAGAACTGCTGGTGAACAAAAAGCGACTAGACACAGACTAGTAAACAATTTGAAGTCCTGGTAATAATCATCCAATACAGGTTCGGCTGTGGCTAAGGAAAGCATCCTTTATCAAGAACGATGCACCATATGATGATGGTTGATGAGTTCTCTTTGTAGTCACTACAGACTGTTTCATCAATTGATCTGGAAGAAAACGTACACTGCGATAAGCTGAAGGATTTAGAATGCAACCTAGTCAATACTACTACATATTTCTTTCGTACGCACCTTTCTCCTCTTTCATGTTATTCGAGGCTGTAATATAGTTTCAGCTCTGTCTCGATAAACCTCCTTGCCACTGATGCCTCAACATTCGGAAAAAGTATTCCTTGGGTGTTAATGCGCAGCATCGAGTTGCCGTGTTGGTCCTCTCGCCTGCCAAAAACTCACACCTCACGAGACTCATCTCGATTCACCTCCTGCCAGTACATACCATCTCACAAGAACGCTCTCATCTATTCTCTCTGACCATCAACAAAAGCATCAGAATCCGTCACAAACCCATACAGTCCCTAAAATCATCAGCGTTTTGTTGAAACCATGCCACAGCTAAAAAAAAAAAAAAAAAAAAAACCATACCGCACTGTCAGTCACTACAACATCCTGTCCACCTGGCGTCGTAGTCCCACAGCAATCATCAATCAAAACACAATCGAAGCCGCGAAAATAACAATCCATCAGCGTCCCAAGCACGCATTGATTCGTATTTACACCAGTAAATAACACACTCTGCACACCTTTCTCCTTAAGTAGCATGCCGAAAGGAGATTCATCACACCATAAACCAGACACGCGATTTTTGAAGCATTCAATGTCTCGATCTTTATCGTAGAATGGAGATAGTTCGTCGTAGATGGCTGCGTTCCACGAGTCGCGCATGAGCATTCTGCCCATATTGGATCCCATATCTGATCCTAGAGTAATCAGAGGCTTAGAAGTGGTCGATGGTGGTGTGATGAAGTTTCCTGCGAAACTATTTAGTACTGATGCAGGCATGGTGTTGATGTCTTCTTCTGTGAGACCCCAATTCAGCCAAATAACCTGTTTGATGTCTTAGTTCTTATCCATACTTCCAGTATCGAACATCTTTGGTGGGAATAACATACTTGGATACCGACCTCTCTTGCTCGTTGCAACACCTTCTTGATCTTGGCTGCCGATTCTAGTCCCGCGGGATGAGAGCTCACTTTTGGATGTAAGAAGTAGTTCTGCATGTCGATGATTACTAATGCGGTCTTCTCAATTGCGAGCTTCACGCTCACGCCTTTGGGGCCTTCGGTAGTCTTGAAATTGTATTTGCCATGTGGTGTGTCTCTGCTTAGGTCGTATGTTTTTGAGTCTGGATGATATCGCCATTCGTGACCTGGTGATCCTAGTGTTATGACGGAGTCAGAGCTGAGAATTGATTTATCTACATTGCTGGCAATATCAGGTTTCTTGGTCGAGCTTGCTTGTATCGATGTAGCGGCCGTGCTGAGACTATTACTGTTCACCTGGTCCTTAGCCACTTCCTTTCCGCTAATCAGTTCTTCGGTGAATTGGGAAATTCTCTTCATCTTCGATCATATTACTACTAGCTATTGCGACCAATAATGTCAGTAACATGCGTTGGCACAATATATAAGTTGTGAAAAGAGTATACTGATAGATGCAATCGAAAAGTGGGCGCCTTCGGCTTTCACATACACCTTTATTCCTATAGCCGTAGGCGAGATAAGATAACGAAATCCAGACACGCTTTGAAACGATATAACGTAGACGTATTTCCATCGTGGCTTAGATGCTAAGGAGTTACACCTAAGTATGTGGCAATTTAAATTTCGACAACGACCTGCTGTCTATTTCCAAATGGCTTCTCTGCCATTTTTCCAAGTATTTACAGAATGTAAGATCTATGTACAGCATCTCCTGATTTCTATGTGCATGGGTGCCCAGCCTTTGCCTCTTTGACTATCTTCTTCTGTTTCGTTCTCCTTGCACCCGACAAAGTTGATGTTCGTGGCTTACAAACATTGACTGTACCATGGATTGGAGAAAGTGCAAGTAGATCCAGCTGCGCAAGTGGTTGGACCAGTCCATCCATTTCCACCGCATTGTCCCCATCTGTAAAGTAAAGTATGTCAGCATTGTGTTTTCTTAGCGCAATCATGGGATGGGGACCTACTTAGGTGCAGTGGGGCCGCCTGTGGATGCGCTGGTAGTGGTTGGAACAACGACGACAGGTGTAGTTGTGGTCGTGGTCGTGGTTGTTGTAGTTGTGCGGATAGAAGACTTTGTGGTGTCAAAGATTATTGATGTTCCACGAGTTGTGGTTGTTAGGCTTCGGGTGGTGGTGATGATACGTGTGGTCTATCATAAGATCAGCCATTGACTTCCGTCAAGAGTTTAAGTACCATCGAAAATCAACTCACCTGAACAGCGGTGGTGGTAGTAGTACTAGAAGAAGGCGGGGTGACAACGCCACCTGGTCCAGCGACGGAGGTGGTGATGGAACCATTTTCGATGTAGACACCTGAGAAATAGAAGTCTTCGTTTGTGTCTGCGTTTCCATTTGGAAGCTCGAGAACACCGACGTGCCAGTCTGCACCATTGGATGAGGTGGAGACTGAAACAGCTGCAACAGTCAAAGAAAGAGGCGAAGAGCCGGTAGAAGACCAAAGGGCAACAGTGTTGGCGGAGAAATCCTGTCAACCATATTAGCAACCATCACTTTGTCACGAGTCGCCACAACTGCACGTACAATCTCATAAGCAAAGTTGTACCAAACGTCTGCCTCCCAAACAGTGCTCCATTTGGTCTGACCAGAAACAGCCCATCTCAAGGTGTTATCAGGACCTGGCTGTCCCGAGGCAGCACCGCTCTTCAATTCTGTGAAATGACTCTCAAAGAAAGCAATCTGATGCTCTCTGTACAAGCTTGGTGCGTTGGTAGCCTTGCGGGAGATAGAGAAATGATAGAAGAGCTTCCCAGACACAATAGCAGATGCCGGGGACTTTTGCGGGATCATCTCGGTTCTTCGCATGTTCTGGCCATTCCAGTATGCGGTGCTGTCGAGGGTGACCTTGAAGCCCTGGCTGGAACCTGAGTCTGCTGGGTTCTTGTAGGATGGAGACATGTTGACATATGAGGAAGTCGCTGATGGGCCATGCTATCATTGAATATCAATATTGTCCTAGTCTTTTGACATTCTGTCCAACTTACAATGTACCACTGGTATGGCCCAACCTGATTGCCCCACGACCAACTGTCCAAACCAGCACTCGAGGTCCATTCATTGCCACGGCCATCCCAGACAATAGAAGAGGAGACAAGCCCCACGAGGGAGGAAAGAGCGAGACTGAGACGCATCTTGGGGGAGAGAAAGCTTTCGAGGTACCAGACCGAAACAACAGAACAAGAGAATTGGCAGGAACAGCAGGAAGCAAAAGACAAGAAAGGTCAACAAGTACCAAGGCAGGGCAAAGGGGATTTGAAACACTTTATAAAGGCTTTCATCTGATGACCCATGAAGTCGATCATCGATCAAGAAACAAGCATAAGAACCAACCATGGACAATTGCAGGCTCTCTATGGCACATTCACGACACGATGCACTGCAACCCTGCTGAGGCTCTCCGGACCGCATCGCAAAGCGCACTCATCTATACGCCATTGTCGACTATAGCATCGCAATAAGTTTGGTAACTTTACCCATAAAAGCCCCCTCTCATCTCACGTCGCCCCTGCCCTCAAACAAACGGGGCGACCCAGCTCGCCGAGCACGCTTATTCGTGCTGGTGTAAAGCTTGAAGGCATGTATAGCTCTTATAAGTACCATTAGCTCATCATGCCTAGATCGGAAGAGAGATGGGTTAAATCCCACACTGCCGAGGACGATCGTCGCTGTCCCCCGCAAAAGCCTCGTCTCAAGTCACTATATGAGATTCGACTCTGCAATCAGCCAGATATTGTTTCTCAGGTCACGTTGTGTCGAGATGCGGTCCGGCGTACCGGAGAGGATTGGGGCCAAAAGATGGAGAGTTGGTCGTTTCTGAAAAGTGGTGGAGCGGCGCGTGATTAATTAATATATGATGTTTCGTCGTCGAAATTGAGGAGAGTGCCAGGATATCAAAGCCGGGGGGTTCAGGCTTGGCGATTAGCTTATTCGAACTGTAAGACGATTCAAGTATAAAGGGCCTTCTCCAGAGCACTTTATTTTATGATGCATTGGATGCCTGATGGATGGCCACTGTTGTGTTATCCAGCTGGTGAAGCAAATTGATTAAGTCTATGCTACGACACGATGAGTATCTAGTTGAATATAGAGTCTAATCATCAATAATTAATCAACTTCTTTGATCCTTGTGATCTCTTCGTCCCATTGCTACTTCTTGCCGTCCATTACTCGGGTACGTCTAGCGCATGCCAATGTTGTCATAACGGTTGTGGAGATATACCGCAACGCTGAAAGCTCCCCGAACTCCGAATTCAAATGCTTAATAGTCGTCATATTGTGAGAAACCAGCTCTACAGCTCCATGTCCAACTAAAAGAGACGCTGCTTCGATGAGGAATTAGGGTATCAGAGTACTGTAATCCCATGAAATCTTGTGCTGTGTACCGTTTACAATCAAAGCTCTACTGTGATAAAACATAAAGTGAAGAAAGTAAATTGTGATAATCAGCAACAACATACTTTGCACACCTAATCATGCTGTCAAAGTAACACTGGATGAATATGAATGAACGTCCTCAATATCTCCCGCCGAAGATTTCCTCGCTTTCTCGATGTTCTGGCATTCTAAACTCATGCTGGATTCGAGATGAAAATGGAGCAGTACTAGATCGATGTGGTGATCCACTAGCATATTGCGATTGAGCAGGAGTCGAGCTATGTCGGTGATGACCGAACGCACGCTCGCGTTGCTCATACTCGGTAGGCACTCGTCGTGGAGGAGAATCGTAATGCCTGTAGCGTGCTGCTTCATGGTTAGAAGTCATTTGCTGGTATTCGTATTCATCATGTGAACCACGTGAATCAAAATGAGGAGCATGGTGTGGGTATTCGCTGATGCTTTGATGGGAGGTGTGAGAGCTTCTATAAGAGCTTGGTGGCGATCGCATGTACGTTTGATGACCTGAATAAAATTCAGACTGAGATCGTTGATGCGTAGGCCGTGAACGTGGCTGAAAGCCACCTGACTCAAGCTGAGAGGTAATAGCGTTGCTATCAAATCTTCGAGATTGAGGCTGTGGTGCTAACGTTTGTGGTCCATAACCAGTCTCGACGTCTTCATGTATGCTAGGATATGTAGGTCGTCGGACTGCTTGTCGGACAGGTAGAGAATGAAGGACACGTTCAGGGGTAAGTTCTTCGCGTCGTTGGCGCTTCTGCGAATGATCACGGAATCGTGACTCGTGTGATGATGGAATGATCATACTTTGAGATCGTTGATGAGCTTTCTTTGGGCCGACGGTGGTAGCTTTTTTGGCCTTAGGGATATCCTCAGGAGTGATGAGATTAGGCAACAGCTCAATATCCGGGAATTGGGGTCCGACATGACCATCAAGTACTTCTTGGTGTAGGCGATTGAAGATAGCAAGTATTCCTTGGGTGTTGAATTCTTGATCACAATGTTTGACCAGCCAATCCGGCACTTGCGTCTGAACTGAGTTATACTCAAGGTCAAGTAAGTCTTGTTCGGCTGCTTTCTCCTCAACATCACCGTCTTCCTCACGTTTGCGTTTCGCGAGTGCTGCCTTCTCTCTTCGCACCTTCTCACGCTTTCTCATTGTCAGAGACCACCCAACCAAGCGGATACCATTTGGGTCATGCTGATTTTCGAGACTCCAATCATGAATGCGGCGAATTTGTAGCTGAACTAGATCACACTGCACTTTTGCCCACTTGTTCTGGTCACGATATCTGCATCTTTGATAGTGCTTGCGACATAGATGCACCCATAAGTGTTCTGGGATCATTCTTGTGCACATCTTGTTGCGACCAAAGATATGTGAAATGGCTTTTCGTTGTGGGCTGTCAGTGTCACAATCATCAATGTACATGCATGTTGGTTCTGCATGAGCAAAATGTGCACTTGCCATCGGAGGTGTTGCTGGCGGCGATTGCTGAAATGCGGAATGTGGAGATTCATACTCAGGGTGCTGTGAGCCAGGAGGAGTCGGCTCATGAGGCATGGGACTACGATGTGACGTCAAACCCAGTGCCGCGAAATTGGGTGCCGATATAGCCCGCTTGTGAGATCTTGCTGGATGTCTACGGGTTTGTCAGCTACATCCTTTGAACTCTGGAGTTAAATGGACAACTTACAAACTATTGGAATGGGAAACTTCCCGTAACTTCGAGTCATGAATGTCGAAGTGTGACGACGCATTAGATGGTCTTTTGATCAGCAGCGTATCGCTTGGAGAGCTGGGTCGAACGATATCTACATTTAAATTAGGCAATAGACCATTACTTATAAACATTCAGACATACCATTGACTTGTCGCTCACCAAGCACACCTTCGCCACTGTTCTTTCCTTGTCTATGCAACACTTGCTGTTCGGCTTCGATAGATGTCCAAATATTGACTACAGGTAGCGCGCTGTGATGACTTGCACCCCCAGAACTGACGGAGCGATGATGTGAGGGGCGCCATTGCTTCGTCCCTACATCTTCGGGCTGTGGATCCGAAGCTCTTCGTTCCGTAGTACTGCTCTGCTGGCTGTAGGAAGAAGTTACGTCTTCCGTAGATTGGTGCTCAGCAATCTGGGCCAAAGCATCTAATGGCCTATTTGGTGAATGATCCTGGCCATCACTTCTACTTTTGAGTCTGAAGTATGAACCCTCCTCTCTTTCTGCGAGAGCCTTCGGTGATAACATCAATTGTTCGGACAGAGAAACACTCAAAGACCTGGGACTGTTCAGTGTCGAAATTGAGGAATATCGTGAATGACTGGCAGAGTGTAGCGTTGATGAGGTAAACGAAGATAGGCTACTCCGGCTGTCTGTGAATTTGTGGAATGGTAAGGTTGACGTATTAGAGAATGGTCGTGCAGTGGTAAGTGCTGATGTTGTTGTATCATCATCGTTTGTGTATTCAATCTCTCTGCTGTGCTGAGTTGGTGGACTCTTCATTGCTGCAGATGTATTGAGTGGGAGGGAGTATCCTCCAGCATCCCATGGTGTCCTACTTCGTGTTGGCAATCTCAAAGTCTCCTCTGTTGCTGGCTTTTGCTGATCAACAGCAGCCAAATTCTCGTTCAACAAGGCCGTAACGTCCATAGCTGTATAATCGAAATGTGTGCCTCTTTCAAGAATCAATTGAATGCAACGCTCCCATATACTGACACTTCGTAGGCCAGCTCAACTCGTTACGGCTGATGTCGATCTCCGTCAGGGTATATTATCCGATCAACCTTCGCACATAAATGACACTTTCAAGGATCTATAACCCCAGGTAATAACAGAGAAACGACGATGATATGTACCCAGGATCGTCGACGTTCAAGGGGGTCTTGAGGTTTCATATGCGGGAAACTTGCGACTTCGAAAATAGCACATCCGACCAGACGCCCCCCAACTCCACATGGAACAGGAGTCTTCCCGACAGAAAAGTGCTCTGCGGAAACGAATTAGATAAGCCTTCTGGTCGATGCGAATAGCAAATTCAAAGTGTGGTGGTTGGACCCTACACCAGAGCTCAGATGTGCACTGACCTTTTTGGAAACGTTCGAAACAGTCCAACGAAGCTTTACGCATCGAGCTCAACAACCAAACATCTGAATATATCAAAGCAAGAGACGGAGATGCCAACGGCCGAAAAAATAATGAGACTGGCGAAGCCTTGTCCCGTTGTATTGAGGCTTTGATATGGTTTGAAGATTTGGAAGAATTTTGAATTGCAAAATTGCTCCCCGCATGGGGGTAGTCGATACAAAGTTGCAACCGTCCACTTGCTGAACATGCAACATTCCTAGCATGCAGTGAATGAGCTCATAAAAACGGTAGCTTGGACCAGAGAAACAAGCTCAAAAATTGCAGTCCAAATTAGGGAAGGAATGAGAAAGTTAGGACGAAGATAGAAGCCTTCAATCTATATTGTCGATTAAGGCTGCATCGGGTATTCTTCACGCATGGATAAATTGCCACGTTAGCCTACAAGTACAAGTAGGTGGTGGGGTACCGTAAAGAATAGGACGTGGTAACGAGTTTGCCTACAGCGGAAGACACCACATGCCGACTTGTGAGCAGGAAATCTGGAGTAAGACGCAATGATAGGGTCTTCCACTCCTGACTGAAGAAGATGTGTAGGTGAACGTGATACGTTTGCATTGATTGCAATGAGGGGTGGTTGTCAAAGACCAGTGTTTGACCTTATAAATTCCCCACAACTCTAGTACCAGCAGTGGCTGGGTGGGCCAGCATTCGGGAGATTTAGATGATTATCATGGTAACTTGGTCATGCCACATCTAGTGGATGATTTTCCCATGGTGTTGTCTGGGCTGACCGTTAGTTGGATGTGTGGGGTTGCAACGTTATAGACCAATCCAGACGGGTTGATCACTTTCTTCGACTCGTCTCATCATCTGAAGTCCGTGAAGACGGTATTATCAGATAGCTAACAGTGTACTAGCCGTCCACTGACGAGAGAGGATACTGGATATGCTGAGTACTTCGCCATTTATACGCTAAGATATCGATGGGAGTTGCTAACAAGACGTTGAGGACCCGCACTGTGATGGATGCAAGAGCCTGCTTTTGAGGACCGATGCGTGCGTGATTGCTTTCTTGAGAGTGCCTTGAACGAGATCGGAGGATTGTGACATGCTTGGTTCTCCAACCACCCACGGACAGATGCAGTAGCTTGGTACTTAGGCAAGAACTAGCGAGTGGTTTGCAGAAGTGCAATATGGACCGCGGTGTTGAAGGTTATGTAACAGGACACATCCCAGCAGGACGGGAGATGAGTCTGGCATTACCTGCGCCATGCACATACTGTAGGTAGATGAGGCTGTTGAAGACTGCGTGTTGGTGAAGGCTGCCGTGCAACATTGATATTGGTACGTCGCTGCGTGTCCACAAACACATGCAAGGAAATTGCAGAGACTCCAATAACCCTTGCACTGTTTCCTCTCATAGGATCATCAAGACACCTTGCACGCATCAGCTGCCACTTCATCTTTGCATTGCACAACGGGGTTCGAGATTGCTCGCATATTGCATACATATTGTTTTCGTCTGGAAGTCCCCGATTACGTTGATGACAAGCCCCCTCCACGAAGAGAAGGCTAACTTGGCATGGTTCCGGAACTGGCGCCATGCTTGGGAGAATTGGGACAATTGGGACCAAAATGGTAGGATGGGAAAAAGAACCGTATGACTCGCAATTAATTGGCTAGTTCGTGGTTGGTGGAGGGAGAAATAGCTTGCGTTTCAACTAAATGCAGCAGATTCCTAGGCTCTCTTTGGGCGTGCATTGCAGGAGTCGCCATGCTTGGGCTTGCAGCTATAAAGCACCGTGCTGGGAACATCCCAAGAGCTGTAGATCATTCAATGTCGTTGAGTTTTGTTGGTTGTGACTGTTGGAAAAGAGTTTTCATGAGGACGGTTAAACTCGTATATTGTCCCTTTTCCCGGCAACATTGCTTGTCCGCGTGTTGAGGCCAGCGTGGAGGATCGACCATGAATGATGAACTGCACAGGATGCAGATGCGATGTGATGCACGCCGTTCCGGACACAGACGTTTGGCTGTTGCCAAAGAGGTGAAGCTTGAGGCAGAAGGTGGTGTGTCAAAGCGGACTTCTTTTTATAATCTGGCACAGACGCCTGCAGTTGTGCTTTTTCGTCTGATCTCGGAATCAAGCACGTGCGTATGCGCCGGATCGAATGATCTTCAATACGTCGACGACTTAGCTCAGCTTTTCATAGTGTGTCTCACAGTCGAGATAGCTGTGTAAGAATGCACGTCAAGAACTAGAGCAAAGGACAAGGTCCCAACCCCTCGCTCGAGAAGAGATGTCTCTGTCACGTGATGATCTATACTCTTGTCTCGTTTGAGCTGTCAAGAGGAACATCAAACCAACAGAGTCACGAACACAAACAACTCCTTGTCCGAACTCGAAAAACGTTCATGTTTTGTGTCACTGTATCAGATTTCCACCCATCTTGTCAGAAGCTCGCGTTGTTTGAAGGGAACCGAACAAACCAAACACATCCCAACCTCGAAACAGTTTCATTCTGGTTTGATGTCAATTTCAGCTGGCTAGAACTCGGACGTTCACAACTGGGCTTCGCTTTTATATTTCCGGCTTCGCTTTGCAATGCAAGAAGCACTGCCGCGCTGTATCTCGTTGCTTGTTCTTTTTCATCTTGTGTGTCATCTAAGCTTCGAGATATCTCATCCATGTTCGGCTTTTTTCATTGCCGTACCGAGGACTCCTTCTATCCTCTTCTCAACTATGAATGTTCTTCATGTGAGAAAGTCAAATTCTGTACTCGTAGGATGAACTAGTCGTCCCACCCTTGGTAGATAAATAGTAGAGGCAGCACCAGATGCTGTGGACATCCTGACAAAGTCTCAACGTCCATCTCAATTACATATCTCCTAAGGTGCAACACCGTGACTGCTAGAAGAAGTACCATGCATATGATACCTACCTCCTCCAGAAAAAAGGATGTGTAACCAAAAACTACCATCGACTTCTCAGGCTCTAAATCCAATCGCATCTACTGGAATCCGAGCAATTCTTTTTCGTTTGCACGCGTAACCCAAACAATCGTTTCCCGTAGCCACACGCACTAAATAGCAGTGAATATCCCTTCTTTAACATTCGTTGTTCGTCTCGGCTTGCACTCCCCGCGTCCATGATCCTGTTCACTTCAAACGCACCTGCACGCAACAACGAAGATCCCTTCATCGATAAATGCTAGCAAAACAACCCCAACATCATGACTGATAGGCTCGAAACAAAACGAAACAGAACAGAGAGGTTTGTGGAAAGTGTAAATGACTGTGCTAAAGCATATTGCCATGAATCAGTGAGACGAGGTGGTAACAGAAAGTGAATGAGATGGAGTACAACGAGACCGCTCTTTTTACAGTAAGGATTGACAGATGCCTTCCATTCCGATCAATTGAGGTAGATCCTCCTGCAAGTTTTAGCTGGCAATTGACAATGATGTTACATTTCATTCTGTAAACTCTGTCTTACCCCGCTCCATTTATCTTAGCCCTCCGCGCATTCTTTCCTGGAATACAGGTAGAGTACCTACCAGATCAATACGGAGCTACAATTAATCATCCTTTCAGATTTCGATATCAATATCAAGTCCCAAATCCAGTGCTCCAATTATATCATCATCAACAAGTGGCTTGCTGATCCCCCTGAATCCATTTGTCTTCTGTTGATTCTTTGCGGCTTGTAATCGAGCAACTAACTCATTAGTTGCCTTTTTGGCACTTTGACTCGTTCCACCCGGCGTCGTCGGTGTGGCGACACCACTGTCTGTCTTCTTCGCATCGAAACTCTCACTCACATCATGATTCGTCTTAGCGACAGTCTTGACGCGACGAGAGTGGTCTTCTGTCACATTCTCTCCTCGTGCGATTGCGGCTTGTATGGCCTTCGCTTTTCGTCGCTCGGCAATCTGTGCTTGGCGGACTTCTTCGATGTTCTTTTTACGGTTTTGTTTATTAAGGAGAGCGATGCGGTCTTGTTGCGACATAACAGGTGACTCGGGTGCTCGCTTGGTGTTATTGCTGCTTACAGATGTGTTGAACGCTAGCTTTGGGCCGTCCAATTTGGATAGCTCTTCTTGATAAGCTTCCTCTTTCTCAACGTCCCCTTTGGCTTTGGCGTCGGCGATGAGATCTACCAATCGTTGTTTCTCAATTGAGAGATGTTTGACTTTCAAAGCACCAGATCTCGCAAGCTTTTCTTGCAACTCGGCCTCGGTCCACGACCTGTTGATAAGGGCATTGATATCGGATACTTTCTGAATACACTTGGGCTTGCTTGGTAGAGGGACACCTTCTGCCAGGCATGTCTGTTTGTAGCGATTCCACTCCGACTGAAGTAACCAGTTAGTATCATGTCCAATTGTTGGATTGAAGTAGTTACCTCAGTAATCTTCGAGTCCGAACATGTAATGAAAGGCCATTTACGTTCTGCCTTGCCGTGCGTGGCACGAACATATTGAGATGTAACGAATTGTTTCCCATGTTCGTTCGTGACAGCATAAGGTTTATCCTCTACGAAACCTAGACAAAATTAGTTTGTCTCTCAAGTGAAGGCAAGCTCTAATTTACCCTTGATCAACCCTACTCGATAAATATTCTGACCAGATGCCTGATCCACTCCAACCACAATCCTCGAGAAGCACCCCGTAATAGCTTCCTCGAAGCCAGGGTAAAAGCACACCTGAGCAAAACGGGATCGACCCATTCTCAGACGTTCAATGTCTTGTAAGTCGGCCGTTTGCGCATCTCGATAGTCCGGGGAAGCAGATTTGTGTCGGGGTTTTGGCTCATCCCATTCCACATCACTCTCTTTGTCATCTTCGCGATCAGAATACTCATCGTGTTGTCTTCCTTTGTAGCGTTCTCTATCTTCTTCTCGTCGGCGTTGGCGGTCATTCTTTTCAGCTCTGGCGCGTTTGAGGCTGTCAATGCCTGTACTGGACTCTCCAACTTTTCCTCCGCCAATCTTTGTCCGTTGTCGTGACGTCTTCCTGCTGTTGTCCTCCAGGTCGGCAGCAGCTGCTTTCCTCTTCTTATCCTGCTGCTTTGACTCTGCTTCGCGAGTCTTCAATAACTGTCGCAATGCACGATTCTGCCTCTCCCTTTCTATTTCTTGTGCACGCTCTGCAAGCAATTCCTCTCGTTTGATTTCTGGCATAGCCATGATCTCCGCTTTGTCTGCTTGATTGACAAATTTACCCTCAAGCGGGTACTTTACTGCTTCATCCTCGAAGGATGGTCCAGCATCGGTTTCTGAGTCTGATTCGTCCATTGGCGCAGAGCGTTGAGAAGCTGGCGAAGACGGGGAGGAGGAACTGGTGGGTATAAGCGTACTGATGCTAGGTATTCAGTTTACATGTATACTTACGCCTCGCCTTCCTCTTCCGAATCATTTCGTCTCCTATTTACACTGCGACCACTGCTCTTCTTGCCTCTGCTGGTTTTGCGTTCAGGGGTTGGGCTCCGGCTAGGTGATTGAGCTTCTCCTTCTTCCTCATCCGAGGATGCACCTCCGGCGAGGAGGAGAAGATCGTCGTCGACGTCACTCATTGTTGCGATCGTGTATGAAGAATGTGCAAACTAAGTTGGATTTGTGGAAGAAGTTGTGCGACCTTGTGAGAAGACACTGTAGTAATTGCCAGGAGTAGAAGGCCGATTTATTGTACCGAAGTCCAAAGTTTATAATGGGGGATCGAGCCAATGACAGGAAATCGAGGTCTGCAAGACGGTATCAAGGCCTGACGTGTAAAGTGTCGTACGATCAAATTCTCCAGAGATGAAGGAAAAGAAAGAAGTTGAGGATGGGTTGACACGAAAGTTATCAACCAGTCGCGAATGTGGCTTGTGAGGTGAAAGATTTATGGGACCATGGTGCCAAGACATGCACGGTCTGGAGCTGCAGCTCATCATCATTTTCTGGACCTCGTTCGATATCTCAAATCATTTCGGTTCACTTCACTTTGTCAGACATTTTACGCGACAAACGTATCTTTCTTTCTGATTGCGTCTCGAGAACAATAGCAGTCATGGCTTCGCATGTTACCACGAAAAGAACTGCTACGGTGGCAATGCAATATCCAGTATTGGACTTCCTCGCACCTCGACTTCTCATTCACCCACGAGTACGATACTTCTCGGCCACAACAACACCTCACGCCGTGACGCCATCAACACCTCACATCCAAGATAACCCTAGCCGTACTGAACAATCGCAGCAGAATGGTTCTAAGAAGCCTAGGAAGCCCCTTTCAAAAGCCCATCGAGACTTTCTCGATAGCGCTGTAAATTATGTCTTGGACACACTGGACTAGCAAGAAATCTAACATATATTATAGTTACGAGTAAATCAAGCCGGTGAATTAGCCGCAACATTGATATACACACACCAAACACCACCTTTGATCAATACCCATCCACACTTGCGGCCTCTGATGGCTCACATGTACGACCAAGAAGCAGGGCATTTCAAAACCTTCAACCACCTCCTAGCTCGCCACCGCGTGCGACCAACAGCAATGACGCCCATCTGGACGCTCGCTGCCTCTGCTTTGGGTTGGGGTACGGCAATATTGGGACGCGAAGCAGCAATGGCATGTACCGAAGCGGTGGAAACGGAGATTGGGACGCATTATAATAGTCAAGTCAAAGTGCTACTGGGCATGATCGAGGGGATGGAGCAGAGAGGGGAGGATATCGGTGAAGATTTGAGACAATTGGTCAAGGACATTAGGAGGATTAGGGATGAGGAGTTGGAGCATTTGGATCATGCCGTTGAGAATGATGCTAAGATGGCGAGACCTTATGAAGCGTTGACGGGAGTCATCAGAGCGGGATGCAGAGGTGCAATCTGGGTAAGCGAAAGAGTATAGGATTTTAAAACATCGAGGCTTTGGTACAAATTACGAGAATGCTGATGTTACATTGAACACCCATGGAGAGCAGGTCATGTTGATATGTATCAATGTTGACTTGCGCACCCGTGTGTGCGTGTCTGCGTATGTTCAACGGCCTGTAGGAGAGAGATCTACATTCTCACAATTTCTCTCACCTTCTATACTGCATGATCACAAGTATGACTTCGAAGAGCCAGTCGTACTACCACCTTTGCGCTCCCACTCTGGCTTGAACCCTCGATCACTTCTTCCCACAACCTCAGCAATCCACTTGACTGCATCATCCATCATCCCATCCGTGAAACGATGTCCAACACCCTCATACACTCTATCATCAATCAACAAACCTTCCTTGCCCTCAAACCACCCCGCTGGTCCAGTGATATGCTTTAAGAAATCCAGAAATGGTTTCGAGCAGTCGTACGGTACAAGTTTATCGACTGCTCCGGACTGAACAAGGACTTGCTTGTTCCCGACACGAAACGTGAGTCTAGAGATAAGAGCTGCTTTAGTCTCTGATGAGATGGATGATAGGTCCTTGGGAACAGGCGAGGATGAGAAGAGGAGAGCTTTTGGATCTGTGCGCGACAGTGAAGCCACGAGCGCTGGTGGGAAGTCTACTGAATTTGCGAATGTGTCGCCATTGTTTGCTTTGTATGAGTCTCGCCCGAATCGTCTGGCGCGATCACGTAGCAATTCTGAAAATGTCATCAGTGCTTGCCACAACATCGATGAGGTCCTCAGAACGTGCATTGGGTTGTACAAGACGTCAAAAATGCAGAATCTTGATAGCTTTCATGGGCTCAACGTACCTAGGTAGTCTGGACACCCAATGACTACTACTCCGGCAGTGATTCTTGGTTCGTTGAAAAGTGCCTGCCAGGCACCGTGTCCTCCTAGCGAAACACCCAGGACAAGGTGTTGGTGAATTGAAGGACTGTGTTCACTTTGGAAGATGTAGGACTCCAGGTGGTCCATCAAAAGGCTTGTATCGATAACTGATCCATGAATGATGCTGTCCGTCTTAGTGTCAACTCTTGGATTCGAGTCAGCGACTCACCTGTACATATCCTGAGCGTGCGCCTACAAGTACTCGGGTTAGCCAACGCCCAACACACCAGAATGCAAGATATCGCATTCGAATTGTACTGGCCGATCGAGGAACAGACATGTACTAATTCGAGAAGCTACTGACCTCGTTGCCCTCTTTCCACGTTTCGTTCGCTTTCGAACTCACTTCTCTTGTTCCATGATTTCTGGAGTCAAAAGACACAGCGATCAAGCCAACCTGTCTTTCACTCGCAGGCTTCTCGTTCCAGTAGTTGATAGCGTTATAAGCCACATTTGCGTTCCATTCCTTCGTCTGCAGGCGGGGATGCAATAACCAGAGACAGGATATCGAGGTGGATTGTGGCGAGAGCTCATCCAATCCGTAAACATCCGTGAGAATTCCTGCGATGTGAAATGTTTTGATAGAAACTGGACGGCTTCTACTGTTTGATTCTGAGGATGCCATCCTTGATGCTCTTTTGTCGGTTTCTTCTGTGTAGGGATTGGTTGGTGATAGGGCAAACTAGTCTTATGTGGCTGTTTACTTAGGGACTCAAACATAAAAGCTAGTGCGATTTCCAGGGTACTGAGGCTAATAAAGAGCACTACTACCAAAATATATGTCCTAACGCCACGTATTTACCACGTTCTAAGCAGTTGAATCATCCTTAGCTTAAACTTCAGCAAGCTCCTATGCGGTAGCATTATATTCCCATCTAAAACCATCTTACTTTGGTTACCAAGATACCCCTCAATTTTCCGCTCATGCAGGACTATAAGTCCGAAGAATTACTGACAAGGAGGTATGAGCTACTGCCGGCGTGAGTGGATCAACGCCACAAGTGACGTCCAATGGCCACCTTCTCCGACAATTGGCATGGGGGAGATTGCACTGTCCATCACCAAGAAACTCCCAGAGTCTTCCTCGATTCATTTCATGATATTTCTCTTTCTACTGTCCAAAATCCCACGAAGTACGGCTGACAGTAATATCTCGCAGTTGGGACGAGAGTCTAAGTGTGACTTGTTTGTATCGAGTTGCGGAACTGCCAATATCTGCACGCGTTCGGTCCTACCTCGAGTCCTGCCAACTTGCAACGAAAGTAGCTCATATTTTACCCTCCGACGTACATTCCTCAGCAGTTGCATAACCTCTGTATACAAATCATATCCTGACTGCAAAGCCTCAAATATGCTGCGGTAAAGAGGCGTGGAACTCAAAGGACGTGTACGGCTGGTATATCTAGGCCCGTATAGACTACGACGACAAGGACACCAAGCAGTTCTTGGAGAGATGGACGAGCAGAATGGCGGGACATCGCCGACTATCATCAGGGTACCTCCAGACTCGCCGGAACCTTTGCAACAGTCCAATGGAAAAGCGCTGCCTCGAAAGCCGCTGCCTTCATCCTTCACTCCTCCATCCGAACGTCTAAAGCCATTCCAGACATTACCTCTCTTGACGACATCACAAAATGGCACTTCCCCGAATGGCATATATCAAAATGGCAATCCAGAGCATGGGATATCGAGGATAGATATGGCAGAGCCTTCCGATTACATGAACTCGGGCGTTCCGCATGAGAGTTTTAGCCCAACTGGAATGACGAGTACAACGCCTGTACCACCCTCTGCATTTTCGAATAAGCTACAGTCTGCGCTGCGATCAAATGGTAACACCTCGAGAGATACCTCAGCCCTCGCACAAGGAGGAAGTAGTACGCCGACAAACAGAAGGAGCGTGCAGTTCACAAGAGGAGAGACGGACTCAATACCAGCATTTCAAGGTCATGCCAGGGAAGACTCTTGGGGACCAGAAGATGGAGAGAGTGCTAGCGGACCAAAGAGATCTACTTTGATGGCAAAGCTCAAGTCTTTGACGTCTAGTGGTGGTTTGCAAACTCATACTCGCAGCCAGAGTGCAGGGACATTCGACGATGGGGGCAATTCTGCACCGCTTTCGCCGGCTGCAGACAGATTTACCGGGGTTCCCAATACTTTGCACGAGGAGAGTAGTGATGCAGATGCCGAGGAAACGGCAGATGAAGGAGCTCTACAGAATGCCAAAAACAGACGCAAGCGCAGAAGGCCACAATTCATGTCCAATGGTAGCAATACCGAACCCACAACGCCTAGGATGGGTAGAGTGACGGACTCTCCCGGGACAAGTCGACCGAATTTCTTCAGAAGAGCTACGGACGGATCTATGGCGGAACGTGGTCATCAATCCGAAGGAGAAAACCGTGCGAATTCAAGTCCATGGCGGCGAGGTGGCGCTTGGATGACAGGTGGTCGAGGCAATGACACTGGCGATGCTACACAATTGGACGGAACTGGAGGGAGCAAACGACCTAATCAGTTCAGAAGGGCAATGACCAATCTTGGAGGCGGGGGAGGACAGAGTGAAGGCGAGGCCACCCCAAAGCGACCCTTTCTGTCAAGCGATCGAGCAACCACGTTTGGCGCCCAGAGATGGAAAATGCTCAAGAATGGTCTCAAACTATTAGGAACCAGGAAAGAGGAGCACAAGATTGACTATCTAAAATCTGCTGAACTGATGGCCGAACTCCGCGCGGGAGCTCCGGCTGCTCTCATACTCGCGAGCATGATACAAAGAGACGAGCACGGCAACAAAAGAATACCCGTCCTTCTGGAGCAGCTCAAGCTACGCGTGACTGACAGTAAACCTTCTGATGACGATGATGAGCTTGATGGTTCAGAGAGGCACATCGTTTTTAGAATGGAGTTGGAATACGGTAGTGGCTTGAACAGAATGAAGTGGACTATTCACAGGACTCTCCGCGACTTTGCCAATCTACACTTGCGCTACAAGCTTCAAGGTCAAAGCGACAAATATCTTCAGCTCAAAGGCGAGGGTGCCAAGCAGCCGCGATTTCCAAGATCAGCACTTCCGTACCTACGAGGAATGCGAGGACTTGGCGACAGCTCTTCCGAAGATGAAGCACCGGTCGCAGATGACACTGTGGCAGAGGGTACTCACAGCGAGACCGAGAGACGCAAGAAAACAAAAAGGAGGCCCTCCTTGCTTGGTGGTGCGTTACGAGGACGAACAACATCAGCTTTTGGCCCTTCTGGTGCTGCTGGGCCCCAGGGGTCTACCATGGCAGTACCTGGCAGTCGACTCTACAACGAGAGACAGAGGCGCAGGCTGGAGCAGTATCTGCAAGAGATGATTCGCTGGCTTATATTCAGAGCAGATAGCAACCGACTGTGCCGCTTCTTGGAACTATCCGCATTAGGAGTGAGACTGGCGGCTGAAGGGAGCTACCATGGAAAGGAGGGCCATCTTGTTATTCAGTCTTCCAAGGGTCTAGATGTTAGAAGGTTACTCACTCCTGGAAATATTCTATCACGGCACTCTCCAAAGTGGTTTCTTGTGAGACACAGCTACCTTGTTTGCGTCGACTCGCCAGAAAACATGCATATCTATGATGTCTATCTGGTGGACTCGAAATTCGAGATACAGAAGAAGCGTCGAGCCATCAATAACATGAAGAAGAAAGAGATTGTCACAAGTGCCGAGGTTTCAGCGAGGCACCCACAACATCATAGTCTAAAACTGAAGAACTCAGAACGCAAGATAAAACTGTTAGCAAAGAGTGATCGGGTGCTGGCGCAGTTTGAGGAATCGTTAAATTTCATGGTCAGAAATACCCCTTGGGCAAATGAGAACCGCTTCGACAGTTTTGCGCCAGTACGAACCGGAGTATATGCCCAATGGCTTGTTGATGGACGGGATTACATGTGGAACGTGTCCAGGGCAATCAGTATGGCCAAAGACGTCATCTATATCCATGATTGGTGGCTCAGTCCACAGCTTTACATGCGTCGGCCGGCTGCAATAAGTCAAAAATGGCGTCTTGATCGACTTCTCCAGCGGAAAGCACGAGAGGGTGTAAAGGTGTTCATCATTGTGTATCGAAACGTGGAGGCGGCGATCCCAATCGATTCCGAGTTTACAAAATTCTCGATGTTGGATCTCCATCCAAACATCTTTGTACAGCGATCACCTAATCAGTATAAGAAGAATCAGTTCTTCTTCGCGCATCACGAGAAGATTTGTATTGTGGATCATACTGTAGCTTTCCTGGGAGGACTGGATCTCTGCTTCGGCAGATGGGATACACCGCAACATTCTGTCACCGATGATAAGCCTACTGGATTTGAAGAGTCAGATTTACCGAAAGATGCTGACCATTGTCAGCTATGGCCCGGAAAGGATTATTCAAATCCTCGAGTACAGGACTTTTATAATCTGAGCGAGCCATATGCAGAAATGTACGATCGTTCCAAGATCCCAAGAATGCCGTGGCACGATGTGTCAATGCAAGTCGTTGGGCAGCCGGCAAGAGATTTGACTCGACACTTTGTGCAGAGATGGAATTATGTACTTAGGGGACGAAAGCCTACGAGACCTACACCGTTCCTTCTGCCGCCTCCGGACTATGTGCCCGCTGATCTTGAGGCGCTCGGATTGACCGGTACTTGCGAAGTGCAAATATTACGTTCTGCTTCGACTTGGTCTCTCGGCACAATCGATACTGAACATAGTATCATGAATGCATACTGCAAGATGATTGAGGAGTCTGAGCACTTTATTTACATGGAAAACCAATTTTTCATCACCAGTTGCGAGACAATGAATACCAAGATCGTTAACAAGATCGGTGATGCTCTTGTGGAGCGTGTCATCCGTGCTTACGAAAATGGCGAAAGCTGGAAATGCGTAATCGTCATTCCGCTAATGCCTGGTTTCCAAAACACTGTTGATGAGCCCGAGGGTACAAGTGTCCGTCTTATTATGCAGTGTCAGTTCCGCAGTATCTGCCGTGGCGAAAGCTCTATTTTCGGTCGTTTGAGAGCAGCCGGAATTGAGCCAGAGGATTATATCATGTTCAACAGCTTGCGATCATGGGGCAAAATTGGTCCAAACAAGAAGCTTGTGACAGAGCAGCTGTATATTCATGCCAAGATCATCATCGTGGACGATCGAATTGCTCTGATCGGCTCTGCTAATATCAACGAAAGGTCATTGCTTGGAAATCGAGACTCGGAAGTAGCAGCGGTTGTTCGTGATACGGACATGATTTGGTCAACGATGGATGGTGAACCTTATCTGGTGGGCAGGTTCGCGCACACGCTTCGTGTGAGACTCATGCGTGAGCACCTTGGTCTAGATGTCGACGAAGTCATGGAAGAGGAGCGACGCGCCGAATTGGATCGTGAGGAAGAGACTTACCAAGCGCAAATGGATGAGATATATGAAGTTCAGCCGCCGCATGACGAGCCTTTGCGCACCTTTGAAGAAAGAGATGCAGCTCGAGAAAAGCTCTCGCGTCTTGAGACTGCAGGCTCGTTCAGAAGTTTCAACCATGACGTTGACTGGGAACAGGAAAATAATCCAAACCTGCAATCCGAAAAGTTTAAGAAGACTACAACTGACAAGCGTGTCATGGGTAACAAGAAGCACGCTGCTGATGTTGATGCTGGTGACAATACAGACAAATTGGCTGAGGCTGAAAAGACTGGCGCTGTCGTTGGGAGAGACTCTGTTCTTGTTGATGGCGTGCGAGAAGTGCTGATCACGAATCTTGCTCCAGAAGGCAGAGGTACTCTCAACAACCCTTCAAAGCGCCATCGCAAGTCGATCTCGCGCCCACGAGAACCGTCTGACACCAGCGGTGGGTACGAAGGATTGCCACCACAGCCTCATTTACCACGTCGAACCACGGAGCAGCTAGGACTTTCTCAACTATCCCAATTGCCTGCACTTCCTGTGGTAGATGACACCGATATTGGCGGTCCACCTGTGTTCTACGATGAAAAGGGTGCAATGATCCCCCAACACCACAGCCCTTTGACGGCTGATCTCAAGGCTGTGCACGTGGATAAAGACTGCATGCGAGATCCCTTGAATGACACCTTCTTTGAGGACACCTGGAATCAGATTGCTGAGAACAACACCAAAATATTTCGAAGAGTCTTCAGATGCAACCCGGACAACGAGGTCACCAATTGGGCAGAATATACGGAGTTCATTGCTTATGCAGAACGCTTTTCGCAGGCACAAGCTGGAGGAAAGAGTACAGAGCGCGAAGAACAAGAAGCGCCTGGCAAAAGCGGTCCTGTGGGAGCTGTACCCAGCCCAGGGCTTACTGCTGCTAAAGAAGGAGTTGCCAGAGCTGCAGATAAGATGAAATTTCCTGGAACACACCATCAAGGATCTCACCCACTTGGAACTGTGTCGCAGATGGCTGAAAAGGCAAATCGTGAACATGATTTGAGAGTCGACACCTCCAATGTGAACTTAGCAGAAACAGGAGGAATGGACGGCTCAAAAGAGAAGACAGGCAGGTTCTCCAACGAAGTGCCATCGCCTATTCAACCCAAAGGTGACGAAGCCTTTCCATCTTTTGAATCAACTCTACAAGCACCAAATGACATTGAGAAAACGCCCTCATCGCAAGGTTCCGCCTCTGTCAACCGCAAGACGACCTTTTCGACGGTCGAGCCTCCACAACGCCATGCCACCATCTCTTCTTCTGGTAACGGTTTTGCCACACAGGGTTCAGTCAAGAAACAGCGCAGAAGAGGAACGAGTATCAAGAGTAGCAGAAAAGCATTCAGTAGCAGCGATGATCTGATGAGTAGACAAGATGCAGAGGAGCTCTTGAGTATGGTCCAAGGCCATCTCGTCGTTTTCCCGTACGATTGGTTGCATAAAGAGGAAGCGGGTAGCAACTGGCTCTACCAGGTGGATCAAGTTGCGCCTTTGCAGATTTAGTAAGTCTTCCTCTTGTTTACATCATTTCATAAAGACAAAGTGCTAATACATGACTAGTGACTAAATCTTACTACGCTGCTGGAAAAGGATTGGATTGAGGTCAGACCTTTTTGTATATTTTCTTTTCGTTTCAAAGACTGTTCTTTTTAGCATGTTTGCCCATCGTTTTTCCTAAATCCTAGCATGAAAAGAGAGAATGCATGTATAGCGAATAAACATTATCGGCGTTTGGAATGTAAGCTTTTTCGATATTGTCGTTCACATATATAAATGTCCTACAGTACAAAGCGTCATTCCCTGCTTCGGTAGATAGACCATATCTTATCACATTTCGAATGATAAAAGATCAGATAAGTTTCTGCATATCATATCCCAATGCTTCAAATACGGCTCGAACGCTTCCATAAACTTTTTGTATCATACTTCGAGACCATCGCATTAAAGTTGTGACGTCGTTGCTCTAAGGACTCTCATCTTTTCCTTATCATGACATGCTACGTTCGTGCAATCAATCATCTTAATCTCCAATTTGCAACGTTTCGAATTTGTAAAAGCACATAACAATCAGATTTCGTAAAAGCATACCTACGTCCACCAGCACATGATATACAGCACCATAAGCGGAGATAAAATTGTATCCTAGACCACTGCCGCACATTATCCTCTATTCATTTCATCAACAAATTAGGGCGTATATACTTGTCTCTTATGTTACTGCACAATGGAAAGTAAGTTCGGGGCTTTTTATGGTCATTCTGCTCTACCTGCACGACCCCCTATGATTCTATCTCTTGTCACACTCCTATATACACGTTTCGCTGCGATCCTCCTGGTCTTTCACGAAGCCTTTCTCGATTTCTTACAAGCACTGCGAGTACCAGTCATTCGAGTACTTGCACGTGCTTCCAGCAACGCATTGCGTAGGTCCAGTGTAGCCAATTCCACCGCATTGTCCCCACCTGTTCATACAAGTCAGCTTCATTATCATCTTTTCACCAGTTGTCACTCCTAGTCTGAACACTTACTTTTGCTGAACACCGCCACCGTTTCCACTCGAAGTCGTCGTCGTCGTTGTCGTTCTGACTGCAGAAGTGGTTGTTGAAACGATAGCACGGGTCGTCGTAGTCGTTGTGCGAACAGTTGTGGTAGCAAGTGTGGTGCTTGTACGTGCAGACAGGCTAGCAGTGGTTCGTGTAACGATGGAACTCGTGACGGCGGAAGATGGACGACCGAAGCAACCTGTCGTACCTTGACATTTCAAGTCGAAGAAATCAAGGACTGTGTCTGTCACGGTTTGAATATTGTGACCTACTCCGGTAGCGTTGATTGCTTGGTATTTGTCGCCGAAGATATAGGTTGTCCCTGGTTTTAATTGTAAGTGCTAAATGCAAGAAAAGAGGAATGGAATGTACATACAGTTGGGATTTGGAGTGTTAGTCAAGGTTTGGATGGGTGTGGTTGATTGGCCTAGAACTGCAGTCCATTGCTTGATCTGTTCTTCAAGATTTTGCTGATTTACGGTCTCGTCGGCGGACTATTTTGTCATGTTAATTATCTGTCTTGAGTATAACCCATTCAATCAAGGACTTACACCGTGAACAGACTGCATCTTTGGTCTCCATCCAGTGCTTCACGAATTAGCAGTAATCCTTGCGGCAGTACACCAGAACACGTACTATCCAGGATAAGCAGCTTCGACGATAGCTTTCCACTCAGCACCAGTGTGTCTGATCTGTCCTGTGGCGCAAGCACTGCTCCAATTTGCAGTACCACCAACATCAGAGTAGCACCCGAAAGGAACGCCAGCCCAAGCACTTCCACCAGCGAAGAGGTCAGGGTAGGCTCCAAGCAAGACATTGGTCATCATTGCTCCGGATGAGGTGCCAAACGAGAAAATCCTGTTTGGATTGACTTTATACTTCTTGATAGTGTATCGTACCATTCTAGAATGTGACATTAGTTTTATCACTCATTGCACGTATCTCAGAATGCAGTGCGAATATAGCAATGAACTCGCTTTCACGAACATAACTTTGATATAGGTAAGCACTTACGATGCTATTCCCAAACTGTCACCACCGGCATCGTGCTTCAAGGTCTCTGGAGAGCTCAAGTCCCAACTGTAAGATCGCGTCAGTTATTTGCCACGAATCTCCACTCTTCATAACAGCCATTCTTTCTCGCATAGACACCTGCAGACTTACCATTTCGAAGCTCGAGGAGTCTCGGGAAAGATCATCATATACTTGTAAGTCTCCGCCATGAAAGGTACGCCAGATCCACGAAAGACAGCAGCAGCAGTTCCAGTACACCAATGGGGATTGACAATCAGTGGTGCGCCCTCGCCAACTCCTGGTGGTATGTAAAGCCAGAATGCGACGTTGTTTGGATTAGGACCAAAGTCTTCAGTGATCTGGAAGAAGTCGCCATTTTGTCCTAGCACAGCTGGCAAAACTGCTAGAGATGCAAAGATTGATTTGAGAAGCATCGTGATCGGTGAAGAGAAGACGGCAGAAAGAATGAGAATTGTGAAAGTACTGCAATTTGAATTCCAGGCTTACTCAGAAGTCAGAAAACAGCAGTGTATATACTGTAACTCGGGGCAAAGGAAGTCAAGCATTGCGGCGAAAGTGGTTCATCACATATAAATCTGTGGCGCACTTGCAGCGAGATCAACGCGGCCCTGACATCCTTACGAAACTCAAAGGAGAATTCTGCATTGCTAAGAACATCGAGGAACAAGAACATCCCTAGAAAGGGATGTTGTTTATTTGGGAAGTACCCTCTTTTAATCAATGTGACGTTAAGGGATTGGTCCCGCGTCCTCGCTTGCGTTAAGTAATATATGCTCGTTCGCTAATCCCCGCATAAATTTTTCAAGCAAAAGCTTCGTAGTAGAGACAAGTGAAGTAAATCGAACAATATCACAGGACTGATAAAATTGTTTTGCTTTTGATCAGAAGAAGTGCGGAGTAGAGTAAAGGAATAAGAAGAGCAAGGCACAAATGACTCAATATATCGAGTTACAAAACCTGATGAAGGTCTCATTCCAAGAACAAGACTTTGCGGAAGCTAAGGTTCCGTCAAGTTTGCAAATATAATCTGGATGAATATAAATCCCGCATGAACTTCGGGTTCTAAGATTGACGTGTAAGAGACAAAAGGAGTACCCGAGCAAGTAAGAAGAAGCCGAAATAGGCACAAAGAGTGCTTATTTAGCAGCATTGCAATACACAAAATGAGCATTGATGCAACAGAGATAGTAGTTATATGTGGTATCATCACGGTGCATGTTTTTCCACCGACGCCTGCAATGCCATGCTAAGAAGCTCTTTTCAAATCCGTCAACGCCATTCGCCGCACAAATGTTCTAGATGCTCAAAACCTGGTCCTAATTAGTATGTAATACTCTTGTGGTTCGAAAGTGTTAACACTTGCCTGATCTCATATGATCCAGCTCTGGTCATATAACGCACCCACTTCACACTGGAGTAATTGCTCTTTTCAAATACCTTCAGGTATCGAACCAAGAGGCCAGAGCTTGTGAACATCAACAAGCTAAAGTTTAAGCTTAATGGTGGTCTTGACCAAGCTTTCTGATTCGTCATACTTGACAGAGTTGCTTCTGCGCTGAGAATGAACTCATTCTGCCCAGTAAATCGCGGAATCTTCCACACGATATTGTTCTCACTCGGCTCATACTTTGCTTTGCCTTGCGTACATTTTTCGGTTATCCTAGCTGTGTTCAAAGGCGTTGGTACTCGTACGACAACGTTTGTCGCGAAGAGCTTGCTGCCATAATTTGCCCGAATCGATATACTATACTCGACTTTGGTCTTCCCAACTTCCGTCACAATAGCCTGTACTTTGAACGGAAGATTCACGTTCTCAGTCGCGCGGTATCGCATAAGCTCAAACTCGCCATCTGGTGGAACGAAGGAGATTATTCGATCGGTATCGAACTTGCCCAGCTTGACACATTGGTGAAATTGGCAATCCTCGAGGGTAACACTTCCAGCGGCAGCTTTCGTAGCTTTGGTCCCTTGTCGGTTCCCAGATGGAAGTGTGGACAAGCTGTCACCGTCTAAAAGTAGGCGATCATTAAGTCCAAACTTGCACTCTGGTGTTCCTGACAGATATGCGCGCATGACAATCTGACCATTGACATCCGCTCTCAATACTGTGCCAGTAGCTGACATCAAGAGGTTTACATCCTCAATGACGTCTACGAATGCTTCGTTCTTTCGATATCTGACATCGGCTTTCCGCCACGATAGCGCCCCAGTGGCTTGCATTGTAATCTTCGCCGAATCTTCCATTGTCCTCTCAGACTTTACTCCTTCAGTTGTGATGTACATCTTCAGTGTATCCGTTTCGGTGTTTTGAGGATATCCAAAGTCCAGGATTTCTGCCGCAAATATCAGCATTTATTCGCCTTTCCGAACGATCCTACGTACCGTCCAAGAGCTCATATACTAGCACGAAGTTATTCTTGACTGCCTCCTCATCGAACTTCCCAAAATACCCCTTTCCGAGAGCCGTCAGCCTGTACAAGAATTCGAACACAAGCGCCGCATTCGCATTGCTTTTAGTTATTGCAACCAGATATATATTCTCGTGCTTGACATGGCTGAACGTCGTGCTTCCTAGAGTAAGGATTGGTGATCGCACCGAAGCGTTGGAGATGACCTGGATTCGAAAGACATCTGCGAGTCGTGGCCGGCAATCATTGCGGAAAGCTCGAAATATGAGGTTTTCCCCCTTCTGATTAAATATCAAGATTCCGGAAAGCATCTCGAATGGTGCAACCTAGAATGACCGCAATCTTCGAGAAAGGGATAAGCTTCGATAAACACATACAAGCAAGATCGAGGGGGAGGTTCACGGAGCCAAGACAGCCTCAACTTTTGACCCTTGCTCGTTCGTAAATGCACATATGCACTAGCATGGATAGAGCAAGAAGTAAACATCACTTAGTGTCTACTGTAGTTTAACAACTCTATCTACCTTAGCCCTGACTGGCTTTTCTAGACACTGGCTTTTTTAGACACTGGCTGTTCGCGCTCTGGTAATTACTTATCTAGCGTGAGCGTCAAGCGAACTCACACTTTTATCTCCCTATCAGTATATACATAGACAAAGCAACATGGCCGCATTGCCAGAAACTTTCCCAGGTTCTAGGACAATTGAATGCTTATGAAGAGTTCAACGTGTGGTTTTCGTAGTCTGTATACTTTATGGCATTATACACGATCCAAAGATAAATCTGTTCTGCTAAGTGTACAAAGAAAAGGGCTTTTGCCAAGAATCCTTGATCAAAAATGCATTATCGCTCCATGGGTTCCCTTCCGCATCTAAATCACAAAAATGACAATCCATGTTTTAGACCATATCAAGTCTTACAAACTCAGCATGGAGGGTCTTTCCGAGCAATGCCGGACTTCGCTCGACAATTACACCAGCAGCTTCGAGGGCAGAGATCTTGGAGTCAGCTCCTCCCTTGCCACCACTGACAATGGCACCTGTCACCTGGTCAGTCTCTGGAATTCTGTGTCATTAATCCTATACCAACGTACCTGCGTGGCCCATTCTACGCCCTGGAGGAGCTGAGATTCCAGCTATAAAGCTTACGACAGGCTTCTTAGCGGTGTTGTACTCCTTCAAGAACTCTGCGGCATCTTCCTCAGCAGATCCTCCAATCTCGCCGATCATGATGATACCATCGGTCTCCTCATCCTTCAAGAATACCTTCAAGCAATCGATGAAGTTGGTTCCCGAGAAAGGATCACCACCAATTCCGACAACCAAAGACTGTCCTAGACCGGCCTGGGTAGTCTGGTTGACAGCCTCGTATGTGAGAGTTCCTGAGCGAGAGACAATACCAATGCGACCGCGCTTGTGGATGAACCCAGGCATGATACCGATCTTACATTGTCCTGGGGCAATAAGACCTGGGCAATTGGGACCAACCAAGCGTGTCTTTCCTTGTGTCTTGAGGATATCGGTGATGCGAACCATGTCTAATTCGTTCAGTACGGCTTAGTATAGAGTGTCAAGGATACATACCGTGCTGTGGGATACCCTCGGTAATGCTAAACAGGAGAGTTAGCATCTTCTTGTGCGACACTGAGAATATAATCAACTCACCATACTACCAATGGAATCTCAGCTTCAATTGCCTCTTCGATACCCTTCGCGGCAAGCGGTGGTCTATGATGCTTGTTAATTTAAAGCCAAAGCTGTGCTCGTTGTTTCCTTACGGGACGAAGATGGCCGATGCGGTTGCGCCAGCTTCTTTCACAGCTTGCGCAACGTTTGCGAAGACCGGAAGTCCAAGATGTGTCTGTCCAGCCTTCTTTGGGTTTGTACCTCCAACAACGTTCGTGCCTATATGTCTCGTCAGAATCCTGCAATGCCGTTGCAATTCCCCTTATCACTAACCATATTCAATTGCCTGAGTAGCATGGAAACTAGATCATAACAATTAGCAAGAAGCTTCAAACAATGATCGCGAGCTCCACGGTGATCACCTACGTTCCCTGCTTTCCAGTGAAACCCTGATAGATAACCTTGGTGTCCTTGTTGACTCTCAAGTTCTCCGCTGTAGCAGCATATGCACTCGTAGCAGTCGAATAAGCTTGTCGACGCGATGCAGCTCGCAGAGCTGAACCGGTACTTCTTGAGATAGCCTGCATCTTTGTCGAGGACGATTGATGGTGTTGAGAGGGTAGAGAAGAGATTGGAGGAGCTGTCGTAGTGATGCGGAATTGTGTTTCTGAAGCTTCACGAAAAAGGTCGGAATCACTCGCTGGATCCCATGGAATGAATCCACTACCCGTGCCCGTGAAAGTCTTGGCGGATGGCCGAATATCAAAAAAGTTACGGCCCCTCCAACAATTACAGCCATGAACTGGAACTCGATTTCTGCCTGCCGACAGCACAATATAAAAATATCACCGTCGCCAGCAAATGATCTAGCTAGCGAAAGACTTGTTCATAATCACCAAACAGCCTGTACTTTGACACCGATACCGGTACCGCGATCATGGCGACCGAAGTCATCACTGTCACTGAGAGGCAACACAAGAAAGCAAAGGATGCAGACCTAGCACCCGAGAACGAAAGATTCCTACGCTGCTGCTCAGACATTGCGAGCTTTCTAATTCAAGAACATGAGGCTTCTCAGGATCCATCCAAACCAAAGAAAGATGTCAACCTGAACAGTTTGCGATCGAAGATGTCGAAGAAACACAAATTGAACAACATCCCGCCACTTACTGCCATTATTGCCGCAATTCCAGAACATTACAAGAAATATATCATGCCGAAACTGCTGGCAAAGCCAATTCGTATGTCCTCGACCTCATGGCAGACGACCATTGGAACTGACAATGTATAGGAAGTGCTTCGGGTATTGCAGTTGTTGCTGTTATGTGCAAACCACATCGATGTCCCCATATCGCATATACTGGAAACATTTGCGTATACTGTCCTGGAGGTCCCGACTCGGATTTCGAATACTCTACGCAATCATATACCGGTTACGAACCAACATCTATGCGAGCAATCCGAGCAAGATACGACCCGTTCGAGCAAGCGAGAGGACGAGTAGACCAGATCAAGGCACTTGGGCATAGCGTGGACAAGGTCGAATATATAATTATGGGAGGAACATTTATGTCATTGTCAGAGAGCTACCGAGACGGTTTCATATCACAACTACACAATGCGCTAAGTGGTTATCAAGGAAATAATGTGGATGAAGCAGTGGAAGCAGGAGAGATGAGTAATATCAAGTGTGTCGGAATCACGATCGAGACGCGGCCAGACTATTGCTTGCCACCCCATCTTTCTGCCATGCTACGATATGGCTGCACTCGTCTGGAGATTGGTGTTCAGTCTTTGTACGAAGACGTCGCCCGAGATACAAACCGTGGTCATACTGTTGCTGCCGTCGCTGAGACTTTCTGCTTTGCCAAAGACGCTGGATTCAAGATCGTCAGTCACATGATGCCAGACTTGCCAAATGTTGGAATGGAAAGAGACTTGGACCAGTTTAGAGAGTATTTCGAGAATCCAGATTTCAGGACTGATGGATTGAAGATATATCCGACACTTGTCATTCGTGGTACTGGCCTGTATGAGTTGTGGCGGACTGGACGATACAAGGGTTATACTCCAAATGGACTGATTGACATTGTTGCTAGAATCTTGGCCCTTGTACCGCCGTGGACACGTATCTATCGTGTCCAGAGGGATATTCCTATGCCGTTGGTTACATCTGGTGTGGAGAATGGAAATTTAAGAGAGCTTGCATTGAGTAGGATGAAGGATTTCGGTACAACATGTCGAGATGTTCGTACTCGAGAAGTTGGAATCAACGAGGTCAAAAATAAGATTCGACCCTCACAGGTTGAGCTGGTACGCAGAGACTATACTGCCAATGGTGGATGGGAAACCTTTCTTGCCTACGAGGATCCGAAGCAGGACATCCTCATCGGCTTGTTGCGACTGAGAAAATGTACCAAAAAGTATACTTTCCGACCAGAATTGACTGGCCAGCCAACGAGTTTGGTCCGAGAGTTACACGTCTATGGTAACGCGGTACCTGTCCATGCGCGAGACCCGAAGAAGTTCCAGCATCAAGGATATGGAACCCTGCTTATGGAGGAAGCCGAAAAGATTGCCAGGAACGAACACGGCAGTACAAAAATTAGCGTTATCTCTGGTGTGGGCACAAGAGACTATTACAGGAAACTCGGATATTGGTTGGATGGTCCGTATATGAGCAAACACTTGAAGCCACGCGACGATGAAGAGGACAGCGACGACGACTATTGAGCTGTCAGACTTTAGATCCGGATGATGTTTCAATCTGGCACGTCGGAAAGCCTGACTATGTCCTGTACTAAGCAGATCGACTAGATCAAGCAAAATGCAGGCCTGCCCAGAACGACTTAGAGTCGTTCGATACAACTTGTATGCATGTCTATACGATAGTCATTCAGTTGAACTATCCTCTAGCAGTTTTGCTGTGATGTAGGAACCAGCCTACCCCAGAGCACGACGAACCAAAGTTCAAAAGTCGACCGTGGCTAGAACATTTGGCAGGTTGAGAATTAAGCATGTCGGCCTCTACAGGCCAGTTCATTGGCAAGACTAGGTGACAGAATAGCCATACATACCACTAAGTAGTATAGAAATGGTAAAAGAGTTTATGCCTGTACAGTTACTTTCTATTTTCAAATACAGAACGAAGATGTAATATCCTGGCACTTGATCTCCCCATGACAAAGACCGCACACCAAAATGATGGGATTGGAAAAATACTTTTACTCGCTAGGTAATGAAAATGTGGAGGCGTTTGCGGCACTGTAAATATGCTACTATTTTCACAAGCTTCACAAGCTGGTGAAGTATGGCGCATACACTACTGTATTTGCTGCATGAGTTGCACATGCAAGTCAAATAATTCGATGCCAAGCATGACGACAAGTAAATAAAGCTTCGATAACAGTTCATTCAACAACAAACAGGGAATTTTCAACAACTCATCAAGCTTTCTAGCCTTTATTTGCAGCAAAGAGCCTTGATCTTTTCCCCTCGCGACTGATTTCTCGTTGTATTGATTCATCGCGCGCATTTGATATCATAATGGCATACCAGCAATCGCAACAACGACGCGGAATCGTCGCGCGTAGTCAATCAATGCTGAATCTCGTAGTCTCTCCCCAAAGACGTTCTGAAATCTACACAAATGTGAACACTTTTGCACAAGATCAACCATATATCTTCGTCAGTCTCATATACCCTTAGTGTCCGCAACGTATAGCATGATAAACATTATACTAACAAACTTTTATAGTCCTTCCTCGCTCTCCTAGCCCTGCTCTCCTCAACTCCGCTCTTCCTCTTCGCATCCTTCGCCTTGACGACTCTACTCTTTTCCATAACTACCGCCCTCACCTTCTCGCTCTTCTGGATCGGCGTGGCGCTGCTGTTCCTCCTACCTGCTCTGTTCATTGCCGGCAGCGCCGCAATTGGGCTCTGGGTTTGGGGAGTTGTAAGCTTTTTGATTGTTAGATGGATTTATGGCATTTTGCCTTTTGGTGTTAGTGGTGTCGCGGAAGTTCATCCAACATTGAATGGTGCAGGAGGTCAGAAGAAGGTTGTGGTTGTGAAGGGGGAGGGTCTCAGTGGTGATGTTAAGGTGCAGAGCGCTTGATAATTTGTGTTATTTTGATTGTATGGGAACAAGATTGGGACAGCTTTGGTTGTACAAATGGGCGCCAAATTCAAGGCCTGTATAAGAATGGGAACGGGTATGGAAATGAGCATGGAATGTAATACTGGGAACCTTGGGCGGACAGACAAGCCGCATTTAATGGAAAAGCAAGGCGTTTGGGAGTAACAATATCGCCAACATACTCTACAAATACTTTCGGCGGTCGTAGAATTGACGAAAGAACTAAGTTGTGCGGTTTGAGAAGGTACTAGGTAACAAATATTCAATCAACATATGAGCTTTATTGGTCATCAAATTACCAACTCGGGTCAAAGGTCAAAGGAGATAGACAGTGGGATACCTCGTGAATGCTACAGTACTGGGCGGATTGCGTGTCGATCTTGTTTCAGTTAACTTTTTTCAAAGACGCTGGTAGCTTACACTAGACAGGCACATTTACAACGGAGATCTGATGGTCGTCCAGCTTCTTCTTCCTCTTCAAACCCACCAGAATCAGGCGTTTACGTGTCGGCCACAACCATGGAAACCGAACTAGATGCGGGTTTTTGAATCGTCGACCTTTCAAAAGTCTCTCGGAGCTAGGATGAGATCGAGATCCGTGTTTGAACAAACATGCCTAACTTCTATCGCTATGTACCCCCAAAAAAAACCTGCGTGGTGACAAGACCTCGTAGTATTTGGATCGACAAATTCAACGATACAAAGTTACAGAGTTATAGTTTATGTCCCATTGATCTTTACCTACTCCACTAAGAAACTGCAGGATTTATTATCCTCTTGCAATAACCTATCAACGAGCAGCTTTATTGATCAAGTCGCCATACTTCAGAGTGTTTCGAGTAGCAGAAGCCTGATCTTCATCGGGCGACACTGTAAGGATCATTGACGATTCTGATTTCCCATCTTTCAACTCAAAGTAGCTGCGAAGCACCATCGTCAATGGGGCAGATCGATAAGGCACCCTTCCTTTCCCGGCAGCTTTTGAGCGAAAGACCTCTTTCAGTGCAAAAAGATCAGCATTAATCTGTCGTCCTTGTCTCTGCTGCTGTAAATCCTGTTTCCCTGCACTCAATGGAGTAAGAGTCTTGTCTTGATGAAAGTACTCCGCACCTGCAAGGTCGACAAACACAAACTTTCCACCCAAGCAGGAATGAGGACTGCTGTCAACGTATGCCGTGACAGCATCCTCAGCTTCTTTAACACATGCTTCGTACTTTTGCTTTTCAGCTTCTGCGGTATCAATTCGCTTCTGATTAAGAGGATGATCAGCGTTCGGAATATATTTTCCCTCTGCTGTCTTGACCAAGGATTTCATATGCTCCTCAATATACACATCAGTAGCTCTTTTGCCAACGGGAACCAATTCAGATTCTCTCTCGATCACGGCCTGCCTTACATCAGCTAATTCTTGCGTCACGATCTCCAATTCCAAGATGGCGTGCGGACGCGAGCTCTCGTCATGTATCGTCGAAGATCCCGTGATTCTTTGTGAAAGACCTGCTAGCAGAGCATCCTGTAGCTCTACATACGACCAGCATGGTATCGCCACAACAGGCTGAACACGGACTTTGCCGCCATCAAGAATCTCTGTTTCACCTCGAATATGGACGTTGCCATCTGAATCTTCACGAATATGACATTCTTTCCTGTTGTTGAGTAAATCGTTCGCATTCTTGCCACGGATTTCGTACATTCGTAACGCAACACCAAGAGAGTCTGTTCCAGAATCCTTCTTGGACAGATCATGGGTTCCCTCAATGGATTGGAAGGAGTTGAAAACATCTCGTGCAGCAGATAATACGAGACCTAAGTGCATCGAATGCAGATCAAAATCGTATCCAATGATTGTGTGTGTCTTTCCACTTCCCGAATGCCCATATGCGAAGAAATTGCTTGTACCACCTCTCAGAACATTTGAGAGCGATGGAGCTACAACAGAATGGTAAACATGCTGAGTGTCTGTGGTCTCTGAGAAAACATGGCGAAAGGCTGGAAATTTTATCGATAGAGCTTCACGAGAAGTCGTTGTCGAAGTTGGCTCTAGATCATCATCCTCTTGTGATACACCGAATGTGTTCGATCCTGGGGACTTCTTATCCTTCGTAGGGGAGCGCCATCTGACGGAGACGCTAAGTAGTGGTGGATTCATTGAAGTAAGTAGTTAACGCACGAGCTGGAATCGGCACACAATGAGTACAGGAGAACATCAATTGATGTCAATTTTGCTCAATTGTGCTCCATAATCCATGCTGATATTCAGCAGCTTGAGAAAGAGTGTAGCCTAATGAATGATTGCTGCCTAACACAGGAGTGTCAACGTGCGGTATCTGCCTGTGAAATATTCCAGAAGCATGCTTGACTAGATACTTGTAGCGGGTTTAGGCATCAATAGTGGACCTAAACTTGGCTATTTGTACTACCTAGCACTAAAACGTGTGAAACTCCCACGGTAGTAGCTTATGTCCAAGACTAGGTTCATTATCATTGGGAAAGTCTCTCGAAGTTGGAGATGTGGTAATTTGAGATTGAACTTTCTTGAGAGTGCCCCGAAATTTAAAAATACCTTCAAAGTCGCTTTGAAAGAGAGGTAGACAGTCAGATAGCGCTCTTTGGCGTGATTGAATCGATCGACAGCATGTCTTCTCTCTCATGTGCATAGGTAAACGACCTCAACATCCTCTGACCAGACGACGAAAAACAGATATCTTCAGTTTCAGCTAAGGTCTTCAATCATTTTCTAATTCCAATCTAGACATCATTGGAAGACGATTTGAAATAGAAGCAGTAACCTTCAAATAGGACAGTCATCTTGACATCATCACTACCGCTCATGATCTAATCACTAGACAGCACAACCCACGATGGCATACTTTTAGGAACTGAACTACAAAACGTAATAATTTAGACTGACGTAGTGCCCTGCACTATTTGTCCCTCAAAATCATTCTTTGAACTTTCCTATATATAATTCTATATAAGTGAAGCAGAATTTGAACTCTTGTCGCCTGAGAGGCTTTGAACATATACTGTGTCCACTTATCCTAGTAACAATGGCAACCAATCCTGGCGCAAACGTCGATGCCGTGAGCGGACAAGGAGAGTTTCATCCAAACGAGCCTGGATTCGTACCTGATCACACGGGTGGTGTAAGCTCTCCCTCCTTCCACATCTCTGTCGCTCTTCTTCTGTCTCATCTTATTACCATGCAAATATGCTAATAGTTCGGATGCATGACAGCACGCAATTGGCACGAAAATCGGCAACGATGCACTCCCAACTTTTGCAGCAGAGACTCTGCCTCCAGGCTCGACTCCAGAGACAAGACATACAAATCGAATCTAGCATCTTCAGTTGCAGATGGTGGAAATAGTGGTGAGCAGGAGTATAGTGCTGACGCAACTACTCGTGCAAATGAGACCTGTAAGTTCTCCGGCTCTTTACCTGTTTTGTTCACTGCCTCTCCAAAGCTCCCCTATTTCGGTTTGAAGAGATGAAAGCAAAATATGATTGGTATCCTGTGACTGATATTGGTACTATTCAATAGTGGGCGGCGCCACGAGCAGAGATGTGCATGCTTGCTTGGGAAAACCAATTGGGCCGCAAAGCAGTGCACAATTCAATAGTGCTAGCGATAATTCTCATCCTGGAAAAGGGATGCTCAGGGTCTTGTTGGATTGGTCAATGTTACAGATGCAAAGAATCCTGATGGCCCGAAGAAGGCTTGATTGAGATAGTCAATAAGGTTGAATGTCTACCATCTTCAAGCCGTGATCGAGTTGTGATATTGCGAAGTATCTGCATCAAAGCATAATCCAAATGGAAGAAGGAGTAAAGACTTGTGACAATTGATCATTTTGACCATAGAAATCCTTCAATCCATACGGTTGTCTTCTCGGCCACAATTTCGCCATGATCTGCCAAGATTAGAATTCGACTTCATTGTGTTAGGTTGTGCTCACGAATGCAGAAGCCATGTGGTATCTTGTCTTGGTCAATGATCATAACTGGTTTTGAGTTTGATGCAGCTCCCTCAGAGCGTCCTCGAGCAGCGATCAGTGCATCCCGGGTATGGTCTGCAACCCAATGATCCTGTGTCAAATTATTAGTCATCATGAAGACCATTAGGGTGTAAAATCTCACATTCTGGCCGAAATAGAATATCAACTTTGCTGGAGAACTCTGGTGATTCACGTCGTCGCTTTCAGCACCCCAGATATCTTCATCCCATTTATCGTCTGTGATTGTTTGCATCTCATCTCTCGCCATGTGCCTGTAGGCTGTTAGGATCAAGGTACAAAATTGTTGAACAGATACTTACAGTGCTTGCCAAACACCCATCCTGCTGATCAAAAAGCCAGATGTAATCTTCGCAAATTCTGAGGGCATACGAGTTACCAACCTCACCAGTCTCACCAGCAAATTCTCAGGCAAGAGTGACAACACTCGCCGAACGATACCGCCTAGTCGTTCAGGCGCGTTTTGCCATTTGAAGAGCCGTGAGATATCTACCCCACTCGGACTTTGTGCTATATGGGTGATCGTCGGGAATAGTAGAATGCCAGCCGCAACATTTATGGCTGAGGGGTCCGAACGTGTTTTTCGTATCAGTTCGAGGAGTATATAAGAGCCAACCGAATGTCCTATGAGGATGATGTTGTCATATTGCTTGCCAATACTTTTTGATTCAGTAAACCGTTGTTCCAGAGATTCTTGAAGCAGTTGCACCTGTTTTTCGAGACTATAAGGTTCAGCTACCTTAGAAGTGCTATCGTCTGCAAAACCTGCGAGAGACTGCCCATAGATGTGAATGTGTGCCGAGTGTTGCTTCGCTATCGGATGTAACAATTCCTCAAGCGTGTTGAGATAGGTTGTGTAGTATCCTATAAGGCCCGGATTGCCTGTGATGAAGAAGATCAGAGAAGAAGTTCTGCATTCTTCTCTGCTGGTGCCAGCATCCAATGATATTCTTGCAAGGTCAATCGGTTGAAATCCTGACATGATAAACTATTGTAAATGCTCCAAAGATCATAGGATTTGAACACCCGAGCAGTGCAGCCACGTCACTCCTTGGTAAGGCACACGAATGTAACACCAGCGAGCCTCCACAAAAGCTCAGCAAGAGAGAAAAATGTACGGACTCTTCAGGACTTATCAAGCTGTAGGTCGAAATATAGCTGGTCAAGAATCGTGCCAAGTGGATCTTTGAGGAACATGGATATCACTCAATGTGTACTTAGAGTATATTTAAAGGGGTGATTCGAAATAGAGAAAAGATCTCAGCTGACCGCTTACCGCTACAAACACCTTAGGACAACAGTCCATCTAACGTATCCCATTTCGCGTCAAGAAAGTTCATGTTTAGAACCAGAGTATAATCTCATTGACCAGGATCACGTGGTTTTCATTTGCTGAGAAAGTGACTAATCCGAATTCAGGTAAGGTCGTTCCAGAATATTCACCATGCTCAGTTGTCCCACCAAAAATACGCTTGACACGATTTGACTTACAACCTCCATCAACCATCAGCACCTGTCGCGAAATCGAAGCGCAACATCAAAGGTCGTCGATATCAACCTTCCACTCGCGATTCGATTCCACAAACTCGCTCAACAACATCACGACACGCCGATTTCTGCTATCGCATCTGCTGTAGACACTCTCAGCTTTTTCCACTTACGCGTCTCTTCTTTTCCAAATCGCCCTTCCTTTCAGTCATTACCCCTTCCACAATCAATAGACATCGCGCCAAGGACATTTCCATCTACAAAAAGTTATCGAACCATCAACAATAGCCACGAGCTATACAGTACTTGAACCACGAGCTCGCTCGAGTCGTCTTCGACACGAAATTTGCCCTGCGCGAATCCTCAGCCATACATAACTCGTATTGTGTTCAGATTCTTCACCATAGACCGGCACCCTTCACGCGAACCTGTCCTTGATATGTGCGACAAAGAGCAGCAATAAGAACAAATCGACTGATTCACTTCTCTCGATATTGCCACAATGGCGACTGTTCAGGCTGCTCCCACACCTACCCAGCCTGCGGGTCCAGTCCCACAGGTGCAAGTGTCGCAACAGGAGTTCAAGGAGGCTTTGCAGGTGCGTACCATCGACCTACTTGACTATCATGGTTTGTTGCTTCTGAATCGGCTAACTTTGAACAGAAGTATAAGCAGATGAAAGACCAGGGCGTGTCAGAAAAAGACCCGGAATTTATCAAGCTGCATCAATTCCTAGCAAAATCACAACAGTCCAGGCTGTTGGCTCAACAAAGAGCACAATATGCGCAGCAGCAGCAGCTATTAAGTCAAGCGCAGCAGAATGGTCAACTTGCTTCGAACAACGTCAATGGCGTGCGCCCTCCTAACGCACAATCGAACACACAAGCTCCAACCAGTGCCACCGTGCCTGCCGCGGCAGCAAACACACAGAAGCCTGGCCTACAACGAACTACTGCTAGTGGCCCCGTCAATTTCTCAGCTGAGCAATTGAACATTCTCAAGAGTCAGATTTTGGCGTTCAAGTGCCTATCAAAGAATATGGGCATTCCTCACGCCACACAAGTACATCTCTTCCAGAAGAAGCATGTTCAGCCTACTCAGCAACCACCTTCTTCAACGACAGCCCCGCCAGACGCTCCGGCTACCAATGGAACAGATACCAGTGCAGCCAAAGCTGTGTCGACACAAAAGCAGCACGAATATACCAGCTATAAGGCTCCAGATGCCTCGCTTTCGTCCAAGATCAGCTACTCACTACACAAGAAGCGTGAGATGCGCCCAATGATTCCCAGTCTAATGCCGGCAGGCGTAGATATTGAGAAGCTCCGACAAGAAAGAGAGAATATTGTATATAACAGAATGCAGGCTCGCTACCAAGAACTCAAGTCGATTCCAGCTAACATTGCTCATGTTGATCTGAGAAGCAATGACCTTGCCGTTGATGATAGCATCAAGCGCAAAGCGTTGATCGAGATGAAAATGATCGGACTCTACGCCAAGCAACGCAACCTGCGTGAGAAGATCGGTCGACAAATGATCCAATATGACAATCTAGCCATGACTGCCAACCGAAGTCAATATCGCAGGCTTAAGAAACAATCTTTACGAGAAGCACGCATCACCGAAAAACTCGAGAAACAGCAACGAGATGCTCGAGAGACCCGGGAGAAGAAGAAGCATACCGATTACCTTCAAAGTGTGCTTAATCACTCTCGTGAGGTGCAGACTGCAGCCGCCAACCAGCGCGCAAAGATGCAGAAGCTTGGCAGACTGATGATGACTCAACATGGAAATATAGAGAAGGAAGAACAGAAGCGTATTGAGCGTACCGCAAAGCAGCGTCTGCAAGCCTTGAAATCCAATGATGAAGAGGCATATCTTAAGTTGCTCGACCAAGCGAAGGATACACGTATTACCCATCTGCTCAAGCAGACCGACGGTTTCTTGGCTCAGCTGGCTCAATCTGTCAAAGCTCAGCAGAGGAAAGCCGTGGAACGCTATGGTGCAGGGGAGAATGATCCCATGGAAGACGAGGACGATTCGGACGAGGATGAGGGCGAGGAGGAGCAAGATTCTCGTAAGATTGATTACTATGCTGTGGCACATCGTATTAAGGAAGAGGTCACGAAGCAAGCATCGATCCTGGTGGGTGGTACATTGAAAGAATACCAGATCAAGGGCCTACAATGGATGATATCACTTTACAACAACAATTTGAATGGTATCTTGGCAGACGAGATGGGTCTCGGAAAGACTATTCAAACCATCAGTTTGCTCACCTATCTCATCGAAGTCAAGAAACAAAATGGCCCGTTCCTGGTCATTGTACCTTTGAGTACCTTAACAAATTGGACCTTGGAGTTTGAGAAGTGGGCACCTTCCGTCGCAACTGTTGTATACAAAGGTCCACCAAATGCAAGAAAGCAACAGCAACAGGCTATCAGATATGGTAACTTCCAAGTTCTCCTTACAACATACGAATACATCATCAAGGATCGACCAGTCCTCAGCAAGATTAAGTGGATTCATATGATTATCGACGAAGGTCATCGTATGAAGAATGCTTCTTCTAAGCTCAGTGCTACACTCACACAATACTACAACACTCGTTACCGTCTCATTCTCACTGGTACTCCTCTTCAGAACAATCTTACCGAACTTTGGGCAATTCTCAATTTCGTCTTGCCAACGATTTTCAAGTCTGTAAAATCCTTCGATGAGTGGTTTAACACCCCCTTCGCGAATACTGGTGGTCAAGACAAGATGGAACTCACAGAAGAAGAACAAATTCTTGTCATCCGCCGTCTTCACAAAGTGCTTAGACCTTTCTTGCTTCGTCGTTTGAAAAAGGATGTCGAAAAGGACTTGCCAGACAAGACAGAGAAGGTCATCAAGTGCAAGTTTTCTGCCCTTCAAGCACGCCTATACAAGCAGATGGTTACTCACAACAAACTCGTCGTCAGTGATGGCAAAGGTGGCAAGACTGGAGCTCGTGGTCTGAGCAACATGATCATGCAGCTCCGTAAATTGTGCAATCATCCATTCGTGTTTGACGAGGTTGAGAACCAGATGAACCCGATGAACATTAGCAATGATGTATTGTGGCGGACAGCAGGCAAATTTGAATTGCTTGATCGTGTCCTGCCCAAGTATCAAGCATCAGGTCACCGAGTGTTGATGTTCTTCCAGATGACAGCAATCATGGACATTATGGAGGACTACCTTCGCTATCGTGGGATTCAGTTCATGCGTTTGGATGGTACCACTAAATCGGATGACCGGTCTGAACTGTTGAAGGAATTCAATGCCCCTGATTCTCCATACTTTATGTTTTTGCTATCTACTCGCGCCGGAGGTTTAGGTCTCAATCTACAGACTGCCGATACCGTCATTATCTACGACTCGGATTGGAATCCTCATCAAGATTTGCAGGCACAAGATCGTGCTCATCGTATTGGACAGAAGAACGAAGTCAGAATTCTTCGATTGATCAGTGCCAATTCCGTGGAAGAGAAGATTTTGGAGCGAGCAAAGTTCAAGCTCGATATGGATGGCAAGGTCATTCAAGCAGGTCGCTTCGATAACAAGTCTTCCGAAACTGATCGAGATGCTATGTTGCGTGTCATGCTTGAAACTGCGGAAGCGGCAGAGTCCCTCGAGCAGGAAGATATGGATGATGAAGAACTCAACATGATTCTTGCACGTAGCGATAATGAGCTCGAGCTCTTCAATCAGATGGATGCTCAACGAGCTAAGGATCCTGTCTATGGTGTTGGTGCCGGCAAGAACCGCGTACCACGTCTGATGCAGGAGAGTGAACTTCCAGAGATCTACATGTCTGATGGTAATCCAATTTCTGATGAGCCTGAAGAAATCAAGGGTCGTGGAGCACGTGAGCGTACACGTGTCAAGTACGACGACGGTCTTACGGAAGAGCAGTGGTTGATGGCTGTGGATGACGATGAAGATTCACCAGAGGCTGCGGCTGCTCGTAAAGCCGCTCGGAAGGAGCGTCGTGAGCAAAATAGGTTGAAGAGGATGGGTGAGATACCAGGATCCATTGAGGCCTCTCCCTCTGGTACACGTGATAGCACGGAAGAGCCAGAACCTGAACCCACACCAAAGAAACCACGGGGCCGAAAGATTGCAAAGGGCGATAAACGCAAGATCGATGAAGTAGACGATGAGCCTGCGCCAAAGAGGAAGAAGGGGGGGCCTGGCAGACCGAAAGGAAAGCTGGATAAGGCTTCGGACAATCTGAGTCCCAAACAGCGTGCTCAACTTCAAAAGAGCTTATTGAAAGTGTACAATGCACTGATGGAACTTGAAGCACCGGATTCGGGCTCAGATGACGAAGACGACGAGCCTCAAACACGCTTGATCATCGGACCATTTGTCACTTTGCCTTCCAAGAGAGACTTTGCCGACTACTACATCTTCACCAAGGAACCAATCGCCATGAAAGTGATCGAGAAGAAAATCAAGAAGGAGGAGTATTCAAGTATGGCTGATCTGGCACGAGATATGCACCTCCTGTGTGATAACGCGACTGCCTACAATGAGGATGTTGCTTTGATCCATCAGGATGCCCTTGCAATCAAGGTTAGCTTTCTCACATTTTTTTTTGTTCCTAGTCATAGGCTAATGCGTTAATAGAAACAAATTGATCCTCTGATCCAAGCCGAGCTTGATGAGCATCCAGAGCTCAATGGACAGGATTCCGAGTCTCGCAATGGCTCTACAGCACCCACAACCAATACTGGAACCCCGGCTCCGTCCGGCAAGCTCAAGTTGAATTTTAACAGGCCCAAAGTTGCCAACGGCGGATCCAGTGCTGCCCAGAGTGACAACGATGATGATGACGATGATGAAGAATAGGAGATGATATCTTTCGTGTGACTTGTTTTAATTATGCCACTATGGTGTCGGGCTGGTGGAGTTTATGCATTCTCTTTTGGCGTAAATGTAGTAAGCAGTCATTAACACTGCTGGCAAGGCGTGAGATTATGGCGTTGGTGGAATGTAAGAATCAGAGTGGATGAGAAATACAGGATCTCATTGTACATTGAGATGAGCGTGGTTGTGAAGATGGCTACCATGCCTACTTAGTAGTAGTACTTAGAATGTATTTTAATAGAGGCATTCCAGATAGTTCTCTTAGCGGTAAGAGCTCAGTGCGGTACGAGTCCCTTTCGGCTTCTTTACGACTCAACCAGAGCAAGAGAGCATCTTGCTATGTGAGGTCTTTGGTGCCAAGAGTAGTCGTCTTAGTGTCTTGGCACAGGTATGCTGTCGCGACATTTATTCAGATATTCCCAATTATTCAAGAACGCGCATCTACCAGCACTATACATTTCACTCCGGTCATTCTCATTCACGTTATGACTCATAGCATTGTTGCTTCATTAATTTGATTTGACACAATAGGTTGTCCCTATGCTTCTATAACTTTTCCCCACGAACACCTTCACCTTCCTCAACCTGCCTTGAAGCGACAATACGACTTTGGACCAACTTGATCGGTTCGAGAAGCCTTTCGCGATCTCTTCATTCGATTAATATGGCTACGATAGTAGCTCCTCAGCAGAATGGCACAAGGAACGGCTTCGGCGATGCCGTCAACGGCCATACCATCCATAGCCGACGATTCGAAGACATACCACTTGCGATTGATATCCCCGTGCATGGCGATGACGATGAGCAAGCTGTGGAAGTAGATTTGGAGGACTTATTAGATGATCCAACAGAGTTATGCACACTGTTGGAGAACGAAGGCGCAGCGAGGACGTACTGGATGACGGTTTCTTTGGCATATGCAAAGCAGAAGAAGGTCGACCATGCCATTGAGATGTTGTTAAAGGGAGGTCAAGTCATGAGAGGAGGACCTAAGGAGAAGCTCAGCATGCTTACTTGTCTCACTTGGATGTACTTGTGGAAAGCTAGGGAAGCACCGCGTGTTGCGCCTGATGGGGCTTTGGCGTCAGACTCGAAGACAAAGGAGTATTATTTGAAGCAATGCACGACGTCGTTGAACGAGGCGTTGAGGATAAATCCTGCTTTCCCTGCGCTCTTCATGGCGAGAGGTGTTTTGCAGCTGATGCGAGCTTCGTTGCAAGCGCCATCTGGGTCTGCAGCGGCACCGGGATCGATAGACCACGAGAAGATGGAGTACCTGCGTGCATCTGTCAAGTCCTTCGACGACGCGATTCGAGTCTCACAGCGGAGGAATATGCTGGCGGTCATGGGTAAAGCAAGAGCTTTGTTCTCGCTGGGCAGATATGGAGAGGCTTTGGAAGGATACCAGGAAGCATTACACAGAATGCCGGACCTTGTCGATCCAGATCCTCGTATTGGTATTGGTTGTTGCTTCTGGCAATTGAATTACAAAGAGGATGCAAAGGGCGCATGGGAGCGGGCGTTGGAGGTCAATCCGGATTCGAAGATTGCGAATATCCTGCTTGGGCTTTTCTACCTTGACTCAAGCTCTCACGTACCAACAAATGGACCGGAGTTTGTGCAACTCTACAAACGAGCCATGATCGACTATGCACAGACAGCGTTCAAGGCAGACAGGAATTTACCACTCACTTGTGCCACTTTTGCAAACTATTTCCTGTCGAGAAAGAACTACGAAAACGTCGAAAAACTTGCTCATAAAGCTATTCAGTACACGGATGTCAATGCAATCGCCAGTGATGGATGGTACTTACTCGCTAGAAAGGAGCACTATGCTGACGACTTCAACCGAGCAGCAGACTACTACCGTAGAGCTGACGAAGCTCGAGGAGGTGCGGATCGTGGTTATCTACCAGCAAAGTTTGGCTCTGCACAATTATCGGTGCTGAAAGGCGACATCGCGGAAGCGAAGCTGAGATTGGAGAAGATTATTCAACAATCAAAGAATGCTGAAGCTATGGTTTTACTGGGTACGCTGTACGCCGAGGAGGTTTTCACCAGTCAAACTCTTGGTGAGAAGGATGAAAAGCTCAATGAGTCCAAGAAGGCGATCTCATACCTTGAGAATGTGCGGGCTCTGTGGAAAGATCCCAAAAAGAACATTTCTCCTGATCCATCGGTGCTGCTTAACTTGGCCCGGTTGTACGAAGCCGAACAGCCTGACAAAAGTCTGCAGTGCTTGTTACAAGTAGAGCAGATCGAGCTCAGCAATCTGCCGGATGATGAGAAGCCAGATGGTGACGAAGAATCACCTGAATATCAAAAGGCACTTAGGGAATGCCTTCCACCACAGCTGCTCAACAACCAAGGATGTTTCCTGTATCAATCAGATAAATTTGAGCAGGCTGAAGAGACATTCCAGATTGGTCTGAATGCTTGTATGAAGGCAAAGGAGAAGCAAACAGGCAACGATACCGATTCTTTGATTGTCACAATCAGCTACAATCTTGCCAGAGCTTATGAGGCCAATGGCAAGTTCGAGTCGGCGAGTGAGGTATACACTGGACTGCTCGCTTCCAATCCCGATTACATTGATGCGAAGGCAAGACTGGCTTATATCGCCTTCAAGCAGAGTCCCACGGAAGAAGGACCGAAAGCCATGACGCAGCTACATAAGGATGCGCCTGCTGACATGGAGGTTCGTGCCTTATATGGATGGTTTTTGGGTAGAGTCAACGCCAAAAAGCGAACCAACAACATTGCTGAAGATCCCGAACAACGTCAATACAAGCACACTCTCATGCAGTTCGACAAGCATGATCGTTATGCTCTGGTTGGAATGGGCAATTTGTATCTTACAACAGCTCGAGAGATGCGTCGTGAAACAGATCAAGACAAACAGAAGAGAAGTGTCATGTATGGAAGGGCTGTGGAGTTCTTTGACAAGGCATTGCAGCTTGACGACAGGAATGCTTATGCCGCGCAGGGACTTGCAATTGCACTGATCGAAGACAAGAAAGATTACAAGACTGCTCTTGGTATTTTCATGAAGATCAGGGACACTGTCAAGGACTCTAGCGTCTTTGTCAACCTTGGTCACATTTTTGCCGAGTTGAAGCAATTCACAAAAGCAATTGAACACTACGAGCTTGCCTTGACCAAGGATAGAACGAATGATGCACAGATCTTGGCCTGTTTAGGGCGAACCTGGTTGGCGAAGGGTAAATCTGACAAGAGCGTCTCGGCATTCAAGAATGCTCTCGACTGTTCACAAAGGGTAAGATATGCTTTTATGAGTTTTAGGACTGAGCTGACATAAATTCAGGCTCTTGAGATTGCCCCTGACCAAATCCACTTCAAGTTCAATATCGCCTTTGTCCAAATCCAGCTTGCTACCGCCATTTACAACATTAACGAACATCAAAGAACACTAGCAGAGGTCGAAGAAGCAGCAGCTGGTCTAGAAGCCGCGATCTCATCTCTTGAAGCAATCGCCCAGCACCCACAAACACCCTACCCAAAACACGACATTGAGCAGCGTGCAAACATGGCCAAAAATACCATGCGAAAACAATTAGAGCGTAGCATACAAGCACAGAAAGAGTATGAGTCCAAGAATGCAGAGAAGCTCAAATCTGCGCGAGAAGCGCGAGAGGCAGAGATCAAGAGGAGAGAGGAAGTCAAACGTCAAGCCGAGGCAGCAGAGAAGGAAAGAAGAGATAAGATCGCCGAAGAGCGTGCCAAACTTGCAGAGCGAGACCGCGAGCTTGCGGAGATCAGACTCGCAGACGAGCGTGCAAGAGAAGCAGCCGAGCTCACGACCGACAGCGAGACGGGCGACAGAGTAAAGCGGAAGAAGAAAGTCAAGGCATCAGGAGGCAAGCGCAAGAAGAAGAACGAAGATGGCATCACGGACGATGAAGAATCCGGCGGCGACGACCGCCGAAGCGGCAGCGAGAAACCATCCAAGAAGAAGCGCAAGCTCGCGAAGCGTGGAGCGGCCGCCAAGGTCAAAGAGAACAGCAAGTTCAAGAGTAGCGAGATCGTCGTCGAGAGTGACGATGAGGACGATGATGGGCGCAGAGAGGCCGAGGCCGCCATGTCTGATGAGAAGATGGATGATGCTGATGACGTTGCTGGCACCCGGGGAGCAAGCGATGACGACGACGATGAGCAGGAGACTGTCGCGCCTGTTCAGAGGAAATCGAGGAGGGCGAGATTGGATTCTGATGACGAGGATGATGATGAGGGCGTCGTTGCTGCGCAAGGGGGTTCTAGTCCTGCTACTGCCAAGGGGGATGGTGATGACGATACGGCGATGAAGGAGGGAGGAAGCAGGGATGACGATGATGACGACGACGAGTAGAATCAGAACAATTAAGACAAGGGGAAGAGGAAGCAAGGCTAGAAAAGCATATCTTTGTACCAATTGTACTTTTATCCTGTGACTGGCATTAGGTATATGGAGTTTTCAAGGAGATGGCCAGGAGGTTGCCCCGGGAGGCATCATTCTATATCGAAAGAAAGAGAAATTGATTGATTCATCATATCTTGAAACCTATGAATTGAACCTTTTTGCTTCTGTTTCAATGGAGTTCTATTCTTGGCCTTTTGAGCAGTGATGATGTTTCTCAACGATGGCAATGCTAGAAATACTGCAGAATTTATGTCTGCTGTTTGTAAAGGCCGAAGCGATGATGGGGAGGAATGTAAGAGATATATATCTGTTGAGATGTGCATGTACACAAGTCACGCCAAATATATATAAGACTTAATATTTTGCTCCTAACCGAGAGGAGAAGGATCTAGTCTCGAGTCTTGCGGTGAGGGAGCTCATTTGTGTGTTTTGTATATTGAGATCTGATGAACTCTGTAATACCTCCGTCTTCCCGGTGATGAATCTTCTCTACATACATGTCTGGTAAGCGCTATATCACCAGTGGATTATTTTTGGTCTATCTACACAAGGTAGACGCGCGTTTCATTCCAAGTTCCTTCCATTAATAATCATCATACATCGTCTCCCTCTTCCTCTGCCGCTTTCAAGCTTGCTCTTCCTCCGCCTTCTTCCAATCCTTGATCAGCGTTCTGGAAATATGGTCGCTGATAGCCATATTTGTAATCATAGGATTGACACCACTGGCACTCGGAAAGACGCTGGCGTCAGCGACATACAGATCTTGTGTTCCCCATACTCTTCCCTTGGGATCCACGACGCCGTCTTTCTCTGCAACACTCATTCTACATGTCCCCATCTGATGCGCAGCTGATAAGCAAGCGGTGATAGGCTTATTGCCTACCTCTCGCAGCTTCGCGAGCCATGCCTGGAAAGCGGGAGAGGTGACGCCTTGGTCGTCGTCATCGTCGTCAGCAATTTCTCCTTGTGAGTTCGTCTCGCGAATGAATGGTGGTACGCCAGTGATGGCGACGTGGATCTCGCTTGCACCACTAACGTATAGAATCTTCGCCATGGCGACGTTGCCTTCCATTATGTGGTTCCTGTCGAACGCGCTGGGCGTGTACGACATGCCAGGACGGCCAGTGGTGGGATCTAGCCAGATCCTTCCTGAATCACGATCGCGAACGATGGAAATGTAACCGTTTGTATGACGAAACTTGAGCGCTTGAGTTTTGTAGTCTAAGCCGTCTTTCCAATTCATAAGGACCATGGTCCAGGCAGGCATCATGCATGTTGCTTCTAGTTTGACGCCGTGGCCTTTGCCGTCTAGATTCTCGAAGGATGTGCATGCTGTGCTGAGGATTGGTCCTTCCCAAGGTCGAACATCTTGTGGGAAGACGCCGAATGTTGTGTTGACGGGGTGGATGTGTAGGTTTCTTCCTATCTGATGGTTCTGAGAATAGTTAGTAGATGATTACTTGTGAAAAGAAAACGGACGTACGGTGAGACCACTCTTCATCAAGACAACAGGACTCCACATCGTACCACATGACAAGATGACCTTCTTCGCCCGGACAAAGATCTTCCTAATCACTCGATCTGACAGGTTGCCATTTGTTCTACCATTGCTGTCCCTTCCAGTCCATGTTCCTCTCACTCCGATAGCTATCCTGATCCCTTCAGATTCGTCGAATACAACCTTATCAACACGGAAGCCTTCGACGAATTCCGCACCAGCTTTCGCAGCATCTGGTAGCCAGGTCATCACAGGGCCTTGCTTCTGACCTGAACCACAACCCAAAGTACAATGACCACAGTTGTGAGCCTTGCCGCCCGTATTCTGTGGGACGGCTTTTGCAGCGTAACCTAACTTTCTCGCTCCTTCGAGCAAGACTTGATTGCCGTGATTATGCTCAATGAAATCAGTAGAAACACCCATACGCTCACACACTCGATCGAGGCACTTTTGAAACGCAGCGCTCTCGAAGAATGTCAAGCCTTCATCTGCCCATTCTTTGCGAACGAAGTCCTGAGTCTGAAGAGATGCTGACCAGTTGACCGTTCCTCCTCCGCCCCAGGTCGAACCAGTGACGAGATTACTTGATCCGTCCTCGCTCATATCGACGCCTCCATTCTCAAAGATGTGGATATGACCCTGTAGCTCAGACATGGGTAACTGCTCTGGAGGGAAGTAATAGCCTTTGTCAACGACCAAGACTTTTCGACCAGCTTCTGCGATATTACGAGCACAAACTGCACCACCACACCCAGATCCCACAATCACCACATCCGTCTCAATGACTTCTTCAGCTTGGTCATCTTCTGGATCATCCGCTGCAGAAAATTGACGAAATTTGTACTCGTAATGAGTTCCTGGTTTGTAATGGTTGGGCGCTTTGGTAAAGCCAGAGACTGAGGCAAATGAAGGACTTGTCTTTAACCAGGTTGCTTTTGCCATCGACGTTAGTTGCTTGTGTAAGAGGTTGAGTGTCGGGATGTAGGATTCTCGCCATGATTTCAGGATTTGTTGGCGGATGTGAAGAGGTTGTTCGTGGAAAGGTGTGGTGTAGCCTGTCAACAAACGACATCCGACGAAATTGCTGTGATGAAGTCAATTTCACATTCCTACATGAGATGAGGAATTTTGGACGTTATTTGATGAGTAATGAAAACCTGTAACGCAATCGTGATGTACTATCAAATGGAAACTCACTTTAAAGCAGAGAGTATCAAGCCAAACCCCTTCTGTCCTTTGGGCGGTACATTACACGAAAACGTCCTCTTCAACAACTCCCTCAGCTCCGGAATATCAGAAGCCTTCTCCTGAAAGTACTTGTCCAACGCGTCATCATCAAACTCTCCGACCACCTTCTCTCGGATATGCTTTGTCGTCTCGGCATACTGCTCAGGCGAGACCGTCAAGTGAGATTTGTCGTCGCTTGTAGATGATGAGGAGGCGGGATGAATAGATGGAATGACCGTGTCCATGATTGACATGAGGGTGGTCCATTGTGACTCTGTGAACGGATCTGATTGTGAGTAGAGCGGCAAGGGCGTTGCGATCGGTGAGAGGAAGTTTGCTATGGGAGAGGTCATGATGGCGTACGGACTTGGGATAGAAGTGTCGTTGGAGGTGGCTGAAGATGGTAATAGATCAAGGGAAGATGGCGATGGACAGATGACGAGAAGAACAGCTCTTCAACTTTGTGATAAGATGACCGTGTGAAGCAGAAGCAGAACCATGGCTGGTGAACGTGGAAAGGACATACCTCCTCCTCTACATGTATACTGCACGCGGAATGCGGGGAACGCCAAGCTTCTGTTTCTGAGCCTCGGCACTCTGGTGTTCTGCTGGTATAAGTGCTGACCTGCTGCGAAGGATTACGTTAAGGTTCACGAGGGGGAGACTTCTTTCCCACAGCTGACGGAGAAGCTATTCCATCTGAGCAGCTCTCATCATTGTTACTGAGATCTCGAGGTTGTTTGTGGATCAAAAGCTTAAGCTGCGAGTGGCCTTGGCATCTGGCATTGAATCGGTAGCTTACCCATATGCAGGATCTGACTCTGATTGGATATACACAGCACTAACCGCAGCGATATAGTGCGGATATCTGGCATGGAGCAGCTAGAGAATTTCGTGTGATGAGGTAGGAAGCAGTCGTATAATGTCTTGAAACGTGTTGAACCTCCTAACCATCTCTAACAATTGTCAATGGGAGATATGGAAGCTACCTACACAACCATGAACAAGGCGACATATTGAAAGTCGCACAGCACATCTCTTCGGTTTGTGACTTTGGAGAGAAAGAAAAACACAGTAATGGGAGAGCATCGCACAATCCCAATCACGACTCAGGTCACGGTGCGAAGCAAAACTCGTGTTCCGGAGAGCATGATATACTCGACGTATGTACCGCAAACGGTACCATAGTTCACTTCCGCGCTCACTGCATGCGTGTAAGTTGATTACCATACTCCAAAGGTATCAAGACGTGGCGACGGTATTTTCGGATGCATATGCACCGAAATCCATCCGCAGCCATGCAAGACAGTGCAGACGTATATGAAGCCACCCTCTTGTGCTTGACTTGTTTGCTCAGCACCATTTATCCACAAACCGCTCAACCACCGTTACCAAACTATTGACATGTATTTCCCCAGATTTTTAATTTTGCAATGGCGGTACGTCTTCCCCAGATTACCGTGAAGACTTGCTTGACATATGGCCCATTCAAGGGAGCTGTGTCTAAGGTTCCTTATCTACCAGTAGAATACCTCGTGGAGTGTCTACTGCGGCTCATGGTGTTTTCACTATCTCGTATTAAGACATCGTCACTGACACTAGATGCATACGAGATAACCTAGCGAGCGTTGGGAGGACTGATAGGCGCTCTCCTGGTGCCGCGGAAGAAGGCTACACGCGTCCTGGCCGTCAGCCAACCGTCGTTGATTCCTGGGGGAGAGTGCTATGATGTCGTGGTGATTGCAACGGTCGAGGGACGTTAAGATATGTTCCCGTCTTTGATGATGCAGTGTTGTCAGTGCGGCACAGGTTGATGGGTGATGTACAGGAATCCGTCTACTTGCAGAAGCGGCTCCGCTTGACGGGCAGGTTTTCGTTTGAGGGTGCACGTATCGATGTCTTGAGTATACACCGCCTTTCATCGAGATGCAGGTTCATTTGAAGGTCTAAAGTGTTTGTCCAACACACTGTGCGGGACGGAGCAGGAAAGGGGAATTGATGTCGCCGCCAACTGTACGTTATCTTTCTGTGCAACGTGGAAGTGGCGAGCAGGCATGGCCGTCTGATCTTTTGATGGTGGATCAACAATTACCCATATTGCTAGAGATTAAGGATCAACGATGATAACGCACACATGGAGAAGGTACCTTTTGTCCTTGGAGACGACGACGACGACTACAAGGTCTCACCATAATAACCATGATCTGTCTCAATCCTCCATCCATCCATCCATCCACGGCAGAACTCTCGACAGGCAAAGACAAGGCCACGGCAAGGGCAACGGAGCATGACTCAGGATATCCGAATGCCGGGTGCCGAACTATCACTAGCCAACGACTGGCCTCCGATAACAGAAAACCATTTTGACAGAATTGACCAGTCAGAGGGAAGCAGGGACACGCGACCACCGCAAGTGATGGACAGGCGATCCTGACTTGGGTTTTTCGTGCAGCAGTTTTTATTAGTGACGGTCGACTTTATTTTGGCTTTCCAGGGACCACCACCACCACCACATATCATAATCATCCTCGACGATGACCATGGAAGTCCTCGTCCAGAGTTGTAAGGGCAAGAGAACAGAAAACGTACCTCTCTGTGGGATGACAAGTATGGACACAAGAGCGTTTCGACTTGTGTCACGCGGACATACACAGGAACGGCGCAGAGGGAATACAACAAAAGGTACATGGGTACGTACCTACTTTGGTGGTCCCGCAATCTTTCTGCTTCGGAGTTCACGAGTCTGGGATGCTGGGATGCTGGTCTTGTCCCACCAGTCGCGCCTTCCTTTTGTCTGTGTTTCCAGCACAGTGGGATCCGAAGCTTGGAATTCACGTGACTTGAAGTCGCGGC
>JADMIO011270844.1_pt1 | contig 117840 bp, 77 predicted proteins | sample 8958161 | NCBI WGS metagenome assembly JADMIO01 (sample SAMN16585339, study PRJNA669376) | soil metagenome | isolation source: Crop rotation soil | place: USA: Cullars Rotation, Alabama | collected 2011
GCCGCGACTTCAAGTCACGTGAATTCCAAGCTTCGGATCCCACTGTGCTGGAAAGGCGATCAACAACAGCACGAGAAAGAGCGTCCGCAGCAACATCATCAGCAAGTGCCGCCACCGAAAAATCCGCGACCGTTGTGCGATCGTCTCGCGGATATGCTTCACCGACGAAAACTCGAACAGCCGCGGAAACTGGAGATTCAGCAGGTGAATGAGCAACGGCAACCCGACGAGCAAGACGAGGCCTGGAAGGAGAGCCGAGTTGAGAAAACTCATCGCGCGAGGCGCATGGTATCATTGCTTACCATCGCGACAAGCCGCAGACACCTTACGTCGCAAACACCACCTTCCCTTCCCGCGCGTCGGCGGTGATGGTCTGGCCTTCGTGGAATTTGCCGGCGAGGATTTCGAGGCTGAGCGGATCGAGGAGCTCGCGCTGGATGACGCGTTTCAAGGGGCGCGCGCCATAGACGGGATCGTAGCCTTCGCGGGCGAGGTGGAGCTTGGCGGCGTCGGTGAGGTGGAGCGTGAGCTTTTGCGCGGCGAGACGCTTGACGAGGCGGTTGAGCTGGATTTCGACGATGTGCTTGAGGTCGGCGTCGGTGAGCCGGTCGAAGATGATGATCTCATCGACGCGGTTCAGAAACTCAGGGCGGAAGTGGCCGCGCAGGGTTTCCATGACACGGGCTTCGCGCTGCTCGGGGTTGTCCTCGACTTCGAGGATGTGCTGCGAGCCGAGGTTGCTGGTCATGATGATGACCGTGTTTTTGAAATCGACGGTGCGGCCCTGGCCGTCGGTGATGCGGCCGTCGTCGAGCACCTGGAGCAGGACGTTGAAGACGTCGTGGTGCGCCTTTTCGATCTCGTCGAAGAGGACGACGGAATATGGCTTGCGGCGCACGGCTTCGCTGAGCTGGCCGCCTTCCTCGAAGCCGACGTAGCCGGGCGGCGCACCGATGAGCCGCGCGACGCTGTGCTTCTCCATGTATTCGCTCATGTCGATGCGGACCATCGAGTGCTCGTCGTCGAAGAGGAACTCGGCGAGCGCGCGGGCGAGCTCGGTTTTGCCGACGCCGGTGGGGCCGAGGAAAATGAACGAGCCCATCGGGCGGTTCTCGTCCTGCAAGCCGGCGCGCGCGCGGCGCACGGCGTTCGCGACGGCGGTGATCGCCTGCTTCTGCCCGATGACGCGCGCGCCGAGTCGGTCTTCCATGCGGACGAGTTTCTCGCGCTCGCCTTCGCGGAGATTGGAAACGGGGATGCCGGTCCACGCGCTGACGACTTTGGCGATGTCTTCCTCGGTCACTTCTTCGCGAAGAAATTTCTGGCCGCCGCCTCCGGCTTTCTGCTGTGCATCGAGCTGGGCGAGCTTCCCTTCGAGTTCGGGAATCTTGCCGTATTGCAGCTCGCTCGCGCGTCCGAGTTCGCCGCGGCGCTGGGCCTGCTCGAGTTCGGTGCGCAGGTGGTCGAGCTGCTCTTTCCATTTCCGCTGCTCCTCGATCTGTCCCTTTTCCCGCTGCCACTCGGCCTTCATCGCGGCGGATTTTTCCTTCAAGTCGGCCAGCTCTTTCTCAATGCGCTCCAGGCGTTCCTTGCTCGCCGCGTCTTTCTCCTTCTTCAAGGCCTGCCGCTCCATTTCGAGCTGCATGATCTCGCGCTCGATCACGTCGATCTCCGTCGGCATCGATTCGATCTCCATCTTCATCCGCGACGCCGCTTCATCCACGAGATCGACGGCTTTGTCGGGAAGAAAGCGGTCGCTGATGTAGCGGTGGGAAAGCGTGGCGGCGGCGACGAGCGCAGCGTCCTGGATGCGCACGCCGTGGTGGACTTCGTAGCGTTCCTTGAGGCCGCGCAGGATGGCGATGGTATCTTCGACGCTCGGCTCATCGACCATCACGGGCTGGAAGCGCCGTTCGAGCGCGGCGTCCTTCTCGATGTATTTGCGATACTCGTCGAGCGTCGTCGCGCCGATGGTGCGCAACTCGCCGCGCGCGAGCTGCGGCTTGAGCATGTTGCTGGCATCGACCGCGCCCTCGCTCGCGCCGGCGCCGACGATGGTGTGCAGCTCGTCGATGAAAAGAATGATCTCGCCCTGCGAGTCGGTGACTTCCTTCAAAAACGCCTTGAGTCGGTCCTCGAATTCCCCGCGGAACTTCGCGCCCGCGATCATCGAGCCGATGTCCATCGATACTACTCGCCTGTTCTTGAGCGACTCCGGCACGTCGCCACTCACGATGCGCCGCGCGAGTCCCTCGACGATGGCGGTCTTGCCAGTACCGGGCTCGCCGATGAGCACCGGGTTATTTTTCGTGCGGCGAGAGAGCACCTGCATCACGCGACGGATTTCGTTGTCGCGACCGATGACGGGATCGATTTTGCCGCGCCGCGCCGCAGTCGTGAGATCGCGTCCATATTTTTCGAGCGTCTGGTATTTGCCTTCGGGATTCTGGTCCGTGACGCGCTGCGAACCGCGCACTTGCTGCAACGCGGCGAGCACCTTCGCATGCGTGACGCCCGCATCATGGAGCAGCTTGCCCGCCGAGACTTTCGAGTCCGCGAGCGCCAGCAGGTAATGCTCGGCGCTGAGGTATTCGTCCTTGAGCTTGTTCATCTCGCTCTCCGCGGCGTTGAGGACATTGGTAAGTTCGCGCCCGAGTCCGAGCTGGCCGCCCTGGACTTTGTGCCGGCGCTGCAACTCAGCGCGCAAGCTGTCTTCGATCACGCGCGTCTGGACGCCGAGCTTGTCGAAGAGCGGCCGGGCGATGCCCTCGGATTGTTCGAGAAGCGCGGCGAGGAAATGCTCATTGTCGATCTCGGAGTGCCCGAGCTTCGAAGCGGAATCCTGCGCCGCCTGCAGGCCCTCCTGCATTTTTTGGGTAAATCGGTCGATGCGCATAGGTGGGAAAGTGAGTGCCCCGCAACCTAGCAGAATCCCGCCCAAGTCACCCCCAGAAGCCCGCAACCGTCCGTCGTGCCAGCCTGGCGCAATCCCGCGCCACAGCCCCGCCAACGGTGCGCCGTCCCGACACCGCCAGGCTGAGAGGGTTACCGGAAGTCGGGAGAGGGAGTGTTTGCGCGCAGCGCTCCATCCAAAACCTGTCATCCTGAGCGGAGCGCCGCGTGCCGGAGGAGTGGGAAACGCGGAGGTGGGACGTGTGGTGGCGCGCAGTCGAAGGATCTCCAGCTTCTTCTGCCGGCGGGCCTGCGGGTCAGAGATGCGAGAGGGTCCTTCGACTGCGCGCCGCCCGCACACCCCGAAATCTCCACCACGCACCACGCGGCGTTCCGCTCAGGATGACAGCGCTTTTTTTTTGAATGAGCGCTGCGCGCCGACCCCGCTTCTCTCGCTTCTCCTGCGGCCTTTGACTTTACCCAATGCCCGCGATCGCCTCGCCCGTGAGTTCCTCGATCTCCTTCGCCAGCCCCACCGCCTCGTATTCCAACGCCACGAGATCCTTCTCCAAGCTCTCGATGTGCCGGCGAACCGTCTCGTCGAAAAATGCTGGGGTCTTCGTCGTCAGCCGGTGCAGCTCGTAATCGGGACTCTCCTTGAGCGCATTGATCGCCTCCAGCACGCGGATGATTTCCAGCTCGATGCTCTCCCACAGGCGGCGCAGTTGCGCGAGCTCGCGCTCCTCGGCGAAGTCGAGCGCCGCCCAGCCTTGCCGCAGGATGAAGCCGTGCGGGTCTTCCGCGATGCGGCGCAGCGTGGCCAGATCGCCGTGGTCCTTCGCGTGGTTAATCGCGGCGGTTAGCTTGTGATACGTCTCCTGCTTCTCCGGCTCGTGCGCGAAGCGGTCGGGGTGAAACAGCTTCACCAGCTTCCGCCAGAGCTGGCTCACCTCGGCAGCTTCCTCGGCGGAGAGTTCCTTTTTCTCCGCCAGCGCCGCCGCCGTCTCCGCATATTCCTGGTCAGTCTGCGCGCTCGCCTGCCGGTATTCCTGCGCGATCTTCCCTGCCTCTTCCTCGCCCTGCCGCACGAGCGATTCCAGATACTTCCGGCGATAGCCGATGACCAGCCGCAGCCGGTCGCGCCGCTGGAAATGCTCGCGCAGCCGGGCAAACAGCCGGGCCTTCATCGCCTCCACCTTCGCCTTTTCGATCGTGAAGCCCGCTTCCAATTCCGCCAGCCGCGCCCGCGCCGCGTCAACCAGCGCCCGCAGCCGCTGCAACTCCGCTTTCGTGTCGATAGGAAGCACCCATTCGGTGTCGCTCATGGAACTATACTTTCGTCGAATACCTCTCCTTGAAGTCGAGAAAAAGCACCCGCGACTTCTCTAATTCGTCGGGTGACATCGAAGAAGCGATGGCTGCAGCTTGCCCTTCCAGCCACGTATCGCCGTTGTCGGTATCGAGTGCCAATTGAATCCAGGCGAGGCCTTGGCAGTCATTTCTCTCCATTCCGTCACCGGCAGCCAGTCTGCATCCAAGCATCATTTGGGCGTCGTAATCTCCCTGCTCCGCAGCTTTTCTGACCCATTTCGCGGATTCTTCATTTTTACCCAATCGAAACATGCCCAATTGAGATTGGGCGTCGATGTGCCCTTGTTGAGCCGCCAACCTGAGCCACTTGTCACATTCCAAGTTATTGCATGCGACTCCGGATCCCCAACCAAAGCATTTGCCCACCTCATATTGGGCGTCAGCATGACCGCCTTCCGCTGCGCGTAGGAAGAGTTGGAAAGCCCGAACATTATTCGGAGTCCTTTCGTTACCCGCGCCGCCCTCTTGCAAGCGCCTCGCTTCCTTCACAAGCGCGTCAAGTTCGGCTTTTTGAGTGACCTCATTCGCCAATGCAAGCGAGCTTTCAACCATCTCGCCCAAGATGCGATTCCCGCCAATCCGCGGCGCACTCAATTCGTAAGACGGCAGTGGAACTATGGATCGTTCTTGGTTTGATTCCATGTTGGGTGACCTCTCGGGAAAATCTCAATCCGCTCACAGCAGATTCTTTAGTTCTCGTTGCCGCGCTTGTAGCCCAGAAAGCATGTATTCCGTGTGAGCGCCCCCGTTGGGAAAGCCTGACAAATCGACGGCGTTGGAAAAAAAGACTGCCACCAAACGAGTGACCTCGCTACAAAAGGCACTGGTAATTTCAAGCTTGTCTGCTTTTGCACGCATACACGCGAATACAGACTCAGTATTACTAACGGAGTTGTGTAGCGGCGCTTCGTGCGGCGGCACCGTCGCAATCGGGCCAATGTCATCAAGATCAATGAGACGTAATTCACTCGTGTCGTCCGACAACAACCACGCAGGCATATCGTCGTAACGGCCGAACGCCCACAATGCCAAACCGCGTGCAACAAGAGCGGAGTGTTCTGCGCCGAGACCGACGAGGGAGGTTTCTAGATGTGCGGAGTTCCAGGATTCGATGAACATTCCCGCTCCGATTTCTCGTGGCACCGGGGACTCGAAAGCGAGCCAAGGCTGAATTGGCAAGTTGATGGCCGAAGCAATCTGGTATCCGACGATTTCATTTAGGGCACGGTTGTCCCCCTTACAAAACCACTCGCGTTCCTTCCAGCATACCCTTTGGAGTGGAAAATCCCCAATTGTTATCCTGGCAATGAACTCTTTTGAAAATGACCAAAAAGCATGTCCACTCGGTGGGCGAATTTGCATAGAGTCCCCGGTTCAGAACTTTGCATTGTCAGAACTGCGAACCATCCATCCTACAAAGTTCGTCCGCGTTCAGACATTCACCAAACGACCCGAAGACAGGCTTGGGCTTCTTTGTCCGAATCTTGGCCATTTCCTCGGAGCGATCGTGGACGGTTTCCACACGCCCGTTCACAAGTTCCAACGCCAGCATTTTTTGCCACATCCAGTCCGGTCGTACCAGACTGGAGAAGCTGAAGCTGTAGTCCAGATCGGCCCCGAGGAGCAAGGAGCCCGTGTATGCCATTTCAAGGTCGATCCCGTGATAGGATGCGGGCGGCGTGTAATTGGCGGTGCATTCGTCTTCGAAGGCGGGTGGCGCACCGTTGATCAAGGGATAACCGCCGCCACGCTTTGCTTGTATTTCGAGGGCAGCCAAAAAGAGTCGTCCATCGGCAACTTCGTAAGTGCAGAGGTATCCGCGATAACAACCCGTGTGCAACATGTCCGTGGTGATTCCGAACTGCGCTGGTTCGAAGAGTCCCCCTTCCCCGCGGCGGATGATGCAGTATCGTTCACCCTCATAATACAACGTATCGGGAATGGGAGAACTCATTCGCGGATTCTGGACGGAAACTGCCTCGTTTCCAGTCGAGATTTCACCCTTGCCCAGTTGAGGACTTGGCCACGCCGTTTTCGCGCGGGGGGAGCTGAGTTTTTCCGCCTCGTGCCCAAAGTGAGGCTTTGGGGCACGCACTTCCAAGGCGAAACTTCGTTTCGGTGGCAGGGCCGCCATCCTGCCCCGCCACAGAGTGGCCACCCAAAAGCTGGCATGCCCAAAGCCTCACTTTGGGCACGAGGACAACAGCGCTCTTTAGCACGAGTCGCCGGCTCAGTTGGATAAAAGGAGACAAATGTCTGTGTTTGCTCATTCGCGGGCAAAATACATAGAGCCGACAATTGTCGGCAGCGTTTCCGACCCTCGGGGAACGCTGTTTACAATTGTCGGCGGCAGTTCCGATCCTCGCGGAATGGTGCTGACGATTGTCTGCGGCGATCTCAAGCCTCGGGAAACGGTGCCGACGTTTGTCGGCAGTGTTGCCGAGTCACGGGGACTGGTCCCGACGATGGTCGGCAGCCTTGGTGAGGCTTGGGCAACGGCGCGGACGGATGTTGGGGTCGATTCTTGGGCTTGGGGAAGGGTGCGGACGGGTGCCGCGGGCCAGGGCAAAGACGGGGGAACGGAGCAGACGAACGTCGAGGGTGTTGGAAATGGTAATGGAGCGCTTTGGTGGAGGGGCGGCTGTGTCAGCCGCCCACGGCGCTTGGCACAAGCGCCTATACATCCTCGGCAAATCCTGGGCTTGACGCGTCGTGACTCGTTCGCTGCAATCGTTTCGTTCGCGCCGGGCTGGATGCCTCTTGGGGCAGGGTGTCGGTCTTGTGCGGAATTGATCTCACCCACCAATCGCCCCGATCGAAAGGAATCAATCGCATGCCGAACGCCGACTCGCTGGCTGGCATCGGGCAGATGGACCTCATTCAATCCGTGGACGATGGCCGCGCGGCCAGCGATCCCTTTAAACTCCCCGCGCGGCTCCGGTCGCAAGTGGATGCCGATCTCCACGCGCTGGAGGAGGCGGATGGCGACACGGCGCTCACGGAGAGCGAGCGCGCGGGCGGCTCCGCCGCGGCGCGCGCGGCGCTGACGAAGCTGGCGGACTTTGCCCGCGAGGGCTTCAAGTTCATCGATGCGATTCGCTCGACGAAGATCTCCGATGCGCAGCGCGTGGCCGTCTTTTCCGGCTACGGCTGGCATGGCGGCAAGCTGGGGCGGTTTGGCGATGCGCGCGTGCCGGGGCTGAGCCGGCTGGCGGTGCAGCCGCACACGGAGCTGGCGGCGGAGTTTCGTTACCCGGCGGATTTGCTGGCGGACGTCGCGGCGCAACTCGCGGTCTTCGACGAGAATGCGGTGGCGGCGACGGGTGGCGAGCGGGAGGTGGCGACGCGCGTGCGCAATGATAAGCTCGACGCGGCAGAGGCGACGCTGGCGCAGGTGCGCTTTGCCTATTGCAGCGCGAGCCGCGATACGGATCGCACGCCGGAGCTGGCCCGGATCAATTTCCAACCGCGGCGCGGCGCGGGCTCGGTGTCGCGTCCGGAGCCGGAGGAGACGGAAAGCTCGAGCAGCTCAAACCCTCCGACGGGATAGGGGAGAGCTCGTCATCGCCCATCCCGGAAAGCAGCAGCAGTAGCGCGAGCGAGGAATCGAGCAGCAGCAGCGAGGAGCCGATCTCGAGCAGTTCGTCGCTGCCGGCGGAGAGTTCATCGAGCGAGGGGGACAGTTCGTCGAGCGAAGGAAGTTCCTCGAGTGTGGGGGTGGAGCCGTCGTCGAGCAGCAGCGGCGGGGATGATTTCTCTTCGAGCAGCTCTTCGGCGGAGCCCGGGAGTTCGTCGAGCGAGGAGGGTTCATCGTCCAGCGAGGGCGAGCCGTCGTCCTCCTCCAGCGCGGAACCGCTCAGCTCCAGCAGCGACTCGTCTTCCTCCAGCGAGAACGTGGGTTCTTCATCGAGCGACGCGCCGTCGTCGTCTTGGAGCGAGGTGCCATTCTCGTCGTCGAGCGACTCGTCCCTCAGCGAGGCGCCGTCTTCGTCGAGTTGAAATGTCGTCCTCTTCATCGGGCGAGGGGTAAGTCGATGCAACGGACAGCCTCCTCCGGAGTCGCAGGTCGGGTCCGGCAGTCGCTAGTGCTTCGGCTTGATGTGCTCGGCGGTGGCGCGGAGGGCGACTCGCGGGGTGGGTTGGGGCGCGGGGGGGTCGGCTGACTCGGCTTCGTGGCATTGTCTGCTGGCTTCGGCTTCGTGCGCGAGGGCTTCGAGCTCGGCGGTGCGATCCGCAGGCGAGAGGTCGCGCGTGATGCCGTGCAATGAGAATGCGCTGCCGGTGGGGAGTCCGGGCGTGGGGCTGAAATGCGCCACGTCCTTCGGCTCGGGAGCATTGGGAAGCGTGGGAATCTTCGGCCCGTCGGGCAGTCCCGCGTCGAGCATGCTGCCTTTGAGGGCGAAGTGTCCGGGCGTGTGAACTTCGGGCTCAGGCTTGGTTTCGACTGCTGGAGTCGGCGCGATCGTGGGGTGCTTCGCGACCGTCGGAGCCGGGGTCGTCCGGCTGGCGATGGCCGGGGTCACGGTTGGCTTGGCGGCTGGAGTTGGACGTGGACCAGTGGCCACGGCCGGCACTGGTGTGGCGGCCGCGATCTTTTTCGCAGGACTCGGGGTTGGGGCGGGAGAGGCCGGTGCGGGTTTGGCCGGTGCGGTGGCGGCGATGACTTTCGGTTTCGGCGGCGTGTATTTGGCGTAATGCGGAAATTTCTCCGGTATGATCGAGACTTGCGCGTCGAGCGGCACTGCGTCGAACACCTCGACCACGTCCTTCGACTTCATGCGGATGCAGCCGTAGCTGACCGGCTGGCCGATTTTGCTCTCTTCATTGGTGCCGTGGATGTAGATGCCGCGGCTGCGGGCGTGCTCGTTTTGCGCTTCGAGCCCCTCGAGCCAGAGAATGCGGGTGACGATCGGGTCGCGGCCTGGCGAGTTCGGCGTCAGCACTTCGCCGGTCGCGTGCCGCTCCTTCAGCACCGCGCCGATGGAAAGATCGTCGCCGACTTTCTGGCAGACGCGCAGCTTGCCGAGCGGGGTCTTGTAGCTGCCAAAGCCGTCGCCGACCCCGAATTTCGACGTGGAAATCGGATACTTTTTCAGAAAGGCGCCGTCGCGCAGAAGAACGAGCTTTTGCTCGGCAACGCTGATGACGACAGTGGTCGTCGGCGCGTCGTCTTCGGCGGCGGCGAATCCCCCGAGGAGACAGAAAATAGCGATGAAGGCCTGTTTGACCTTGATGGTGAATTCCTGCACGGGGCGCGCTAATAACCGCATTTCCACGGTTGCGCAACTGGACTTTGCCTTTCGGCCGGGAAGGCGGACCGCCCTACTTCTGCGTCATCACAAAAACCCCGCTCCACTCCGGGCCGGGCGGCTGGGCGAGATATTCCTCGGAGCGATGCAGGTATTGCTCGATCAGCCGATCGTTCGGGCGTAACCGGCCGGCGATCTCGCAAAGGCGCACTGCTTCGGAAAATTCGCGGCGGAGATAATGCGACACGGCGTCTTCGTACAGCGTCAGCCATTCTGGCAGCGGGACATTCGGATCACGCTCGCCCAGGACGGTGAAGACGCCCACGGGCTTCGTTTTCCCTTTCACCCGCAATTGATCGACCGTCCGCAGCACGAACGCATCGCCGAGGAGATCCGCCACCGGCTCGCCGATGAGCAAATCGACGCGGTACTGCTTCGTCGCTCCCTCGATCCGCGAGGCGAGGTTCACCGGGTCGCCGATGACGGACACTTCCATCTTTTGCTCGCAGCCGAGGTTGCCGACGATCGCCTCGCCGCTGTTGATGCCGATGCCAAATTCGAGCACGGGCCAGCCGCGCGCCTTCCACTCGACATTCAGTTGAGCCAGCGCGGCACGCATTTGCAGCGCAGTCTTCACCGCGTGGCACGCATCGGATTCGCCGCCTTCGCTCACGATGCTGCCCCAGTGCGCCATGAGGCCATCGCCGATAAATTTGTCGAGCGTGCCCGCGTTCGCGAAAACGGTTTGGACCATCTGATCGAAATACTGGTTGAGCTGTGCCACGAGCTGCGCGGCGTCGGCGCTTTCGGTCAGCGTCGTAAAGCCGCGCAGATCGGAAAACAGAATCGTGATCGAGCGCCGCGAACCGACCAGCGAATGAAGCAGGCTCTCGCGGTTGTCGAGAAGCTCGTGCACGACGTCCTTCGAGACGTAACGCTCGAGCATGCGCCGCGTGCGCGCCTTATCGAGCCGCTCCAGGATGAACTCATAGATGAAGCACGCTCCGCCGCTCAAGTTGTAGGCCAGCAGCGGCGTGACGACCGGCAGGTACAGGTCGAGATAATTGTAGGCGCCAAGCGCCAGCAAGCCGTAAACGACGTTGCCGGACACGCCGCGCAAGATCTGCAACGCGGGCCGGGGAGTTTGGAGCGACAGTAGCCAGGCCGTCGCGCCGCTGAGCAGCACCAGCAAGAGATCCACCCAGAGCGGCGTCTCTCGGAGAAACGCGCGATGCAGGAGGGCATTCATCGAATTCAAGTGAATCTCCGGTCCGGGCATCAGGCCGAAGGGCGTGTCGTGTTCATCGTGCGTCCAATTTCCCGATGGGCCGATGACGACAATGCTGTCGCGAACGCGTTCGCCATTTCCGAAATTCGCCTGCCAAAACTTCGGCACGAAGACCTGATAGGCGGAGAACGGTCGAAAGCCTTCGCCGGCCGGCGCGGTGTAACGGAAGAGCCATTCCGCGTCGGTCTGCGGCGGCACAAGCTCGCCCCAGCCCGCCTGCGTCACGGCTCGTGCCGCCAGCGAAATGAAGACCTCGGAGTCGGCCTTCACGCGCCAGCGCCGCAGCTTCTCCGCGGTCATGCGGAAGCGCGCCCGGCGAATTTTTTCATCCGCTTCATCGGGCCAGAAATTTACGAAGGCAACCCGGGGATCGAGCGGTTGCGTTTGCGGCACCAGGCTCGGTGCGGGGATCGTGTGCTCCCAGCCTTCCGCGCCCAGCGTCTCCTGCACAAAGTTGCTGCCGATGATTACGTGCCCGCGATGGCGGTCGAGCGCGGCGCGAAAGGCGTCATCGTTCTCCGATGGTTTCGGAAACAACAAATCGAAAACCACGACACGCGCCCCGGCGGCGCGGAGCTTGTCGAGCATGAGCGCATAGATCTCGCGCGGCCATGGCCATTGACGCGACATCAGTGTCAGTGCGTGAAAGTCGGCGCTCTCGCGCGGCACGTCTGCGAAGGCCCAGCCAGGCTCCGTCGAGTTGAGATCAACCTCCTCGATGGAGACGGATTCGTTATCGATCCCGAGGAAAACCAATCGGGGATCCGGCGGATTCCTTCGTCCGTGAATCACGAGGAAATCGCGGGCGCGCATCTCCCAGCGCTCCAGCCATCCGAAGCCGAACACTCGCCCCGTCGCGAACGTCGCGACCAGAACACATGCGGTGGCGATCGCACTGATCAAAGCGAGTTGATACTTGTGCAATCGATCGATGCTCACGCCGCGCACCATAAGCAAACGCCGCGCGGCGCGCACAGCTTCGTTTCGGAAACGGCGTCGCGCCAGGCGCAATCCGAGCGGCTTGCCATGCACCGAGAGTCAACTTAGCCTCTCCTTTGTTATGCAATCCTCTCTCCGGCAATCGTGTGGCGTCCTGGCGGCCATCTCGCTCCTCGCAGGCGGTTGCGCGCAGCAACAGGCCGACAACTCTTTCACCCTCAGCCAGATCGACTCGTCGAGCGCGAGCCGCGGCGGTGTGCGCGTGAAGCTCACGACCTCCGGCGATTTTGCGGAGGCGGATGAAAGCCTGCTCGTCGCCTACGTGAAAATCGTGGCAGTTCGCGAGGCGACAAAACGCCAGCGGCAGGTCGCGGAGCAGCGCGCGCGCGCCACCCAGCGCAAGATGAAGATTACCCACCACGGCAAGCCCAGCAAAGTTCGCTATCTGGCGGTTGCGACGGAGAAGAGCGCTCCAGAGCCCGGCCGCAAGGCAGCGAAGGTCGAGAAGAGCGTGATGATCTGGGATACGCAATCGGAGCAGATCGTCGGCAACAACGTCTATGACGTGGAGTCGGCGCCGGGGGTGGGAACGGTCGCGCGGTTCGAGACGTATTCGGCGGAATACATCGGGGCGGGATTGTGATCCGCAACGCCGGACTGTGCGGCCAAACTGATCGCGCTGAGCCTCGCGACGGCCGGGGAACGTCGTTCCCGCTTGGAAGAGCGGAGCTTCGTCGCCGCCCCAGTTTGGGGCGAGGACAGAGCAACGCCTGAGGCTATCTCAAATCTGCTCTAAAACGGCGGCGCTCCAGACAGCGGGCCTTGGGTGACGGGGTTCTGGAACTTGCCTCCGCCAGCGCCGACACCGTAGAGGTGGTTGTCGGAGTGCACGCGAGTAGTGCCGTTATTGTTGACCTGCGTCACGCTGTCGATCTGGACCGTCTTTGCCGCGATATCGATCTGGCTGCCAGAGATGTTCACGTTGCCGGCGCCCGTAAAGTGTACTCGGCCAAGCGCGCCCGAGCCGCCGTAGAGCTTCAGCGAGGTGTCGGCACTGATCTGCGAGCCCGCCGCGATCCTGAGTTGGCCATCGGCACCCAGCGCGCCGATCTTCACGACATCCCCGGCAATCTGCGCGGCATTGAGTTGGACCAAGCCCGTCGGACCATTGTTGCGAATGTCCACAGTCCCGCGATCCGCGATGACTTTGCCATTGATCTGGATATCGCCACCCGCCGAAGTCACCTCGATGCGGCCGCCCGGCCCAGGCGCTCCGGCGTTGAGTAGCGCGAGCAGTTCACCCGTGTTGTTGATATTGATCGCGACGCCCGTCGTTTTTCCACTCGTCAGCGCGATTTTGCCTCCCGCCGCGCTGGCCTTGCCGGCTGCGGTGGAACTCTCGGAGACCTTCAGCGTCGAGTTGATCGCGACGAGCCCGTTGGTGGAGTTGAATTGCACGGTCCCTCCCGCGCCACCAAAGGTCGTGTCGCTCCCGTTCATTCCTGTGCTCGCGCTCATTGGCCCGTTGAGCGTGATGTCGTTGGGAGCGTTCACAATCAAAGTGCCCGCATTCGCAGCCGGGCCGAGATTGTTTCGGGCCGGCAGTCCTTCCATGGTCGGAATGCGAAACTCCCCGGCGCCGCTACCGAAGACGACAGTATTCAAGTTCAGCGTGAGCGTCCCGGGAATTGCCGACACCGGATCGGCAGCCGGGTAGGTGCCCGTCTGGATATTATCGATCGCGAGCGCCGAATCGACGATGGTATCGCCCACATCCCAGATGTGGAAAGTGATGGTGGATGTGCTGCTGGCGAAGGGCGTGGCATCGAACGTCAATGGCAACCAATCAGTGCCACTCGCAAAGCCACCCACACCAGCCTGTGCGATTGGCGTCAATGGACCGCTGCCTCCAGGCTGAAGAAGGTCGCGGTCGATCGTCAGCTCCATGGATTGCGTTCCGTTGCTGATCGTGATCATCGCTTTGTCTGGAAACGAACTGCCGGTGTCCAACTCGTTGGTCAGGAAGCGATAGTCGAACCTTCCGAATGCCCGCGTGCCCGGTGTGACGTTGCCAAATGCCAATGTGCTGCCGCTCTTCGTCGCCGTCCGATTCAACGAATTTTCCGCGACTCCAGCGGTAGACAAGAGGACAAAGTCACCGCCTTCGGTCGGCGTGACGGGCACGGGCCCGGGAAGTCCGGTCGTCAGCACGGAATTGCCCGAGACGCCAGGGGTCGTCGCCGGAGGAGGAGCGCCTGCCAGCACGAGATCTGTGCTGCCAAAGCTCGGAAAACTCACAGTGATCGGGCTTGGGGCACCGGGACCAACTGGCCCCGGACTTGGAGCCTGGGACGACCCGCTACTCGAGCCGCCTTGCCCGCCGCCATTCTGGTTTGACTGATTGACGGCCGGCGGCGTGGCGCTGGACTTCTGGTCAACCTGGGCGAGCACCTGCGTGCCACCACCCAGGATGACGAGATTGGTTTCGATCCAATCGCCCTTGCCCTTTTCCATCGCTTGCAAGGCGACGGCCTTTTGAATCAGGGCCATGTTCACTTCGGTGGCCGATGGCGGCCAGAACTTGTTGTTGGTCAGATACGAGGTGTTTACCGCCACCCCAATGTCGAACCCGACCGTGGACGACATGACGGTCGCGGTCGAACTGAGAATCATCATCTCACCCGCGCCGATCAGGACCGATTCCCCCATCCGGTTATTGAGGTAAAGCCGGAGCGTACCTTCCAGAACCATGACCTTTACGTGACCTGCCTTTTTCTTCCGCTTGGCGATCTCTTCGAGATCCCGGTGCTCGGCCTTGGTGTAATTCCGGCGCGGATGCTGAAGTTCGGCGAACGCTTCGTCTGCCGTCATCTCGGAAATGGGCAGGACGTAACCTGCCGGGCGCTTGGGCACCGGCGCGGGCGAATATTCAAGAAGGATCGTCGTGCCCGTGATCGCGGCGGTCACGGCCGCGGTGCGAATTTTTGCGCCCCCGACGCCCTTCGGGCACTGGAGGAGCATCGTGCCGTGCTCGAGTTCCATCTCTCGAGTGCCTTCGTTGAATGAGAAGACGGAATTCGCCCCGAGCCGCGTCAGCGTCTTGTCCTGAAAGAGCAATTCCGCGCGCGACTGGATGCCCGTCTTCACCCCGCGCTCACCCGCGATGACATCCTGCGCCTTCGCCTTCCGTTCGCCGGCAGCGGGGTCCACGATCTTTACGTCGTTGATCACCGCAGTGACTTCGGCCTGCTTCAATACTGCCGCGGGAGACGAGCCGCCCGCGAACGCCAGCGCGCCCAACGCGACCGCGAAAACCGTGGGTCGAGCGACCAGGCGCAAATGGAGGAGTGCTTTGGAATTCATGCAGGTGGGAATGAGGCTTCGATCAGAAAGTGAGGATCCCCGACAAGGTCAGGCCGGCGTTGAAGACGTCGTAGTCGAATACATCGCGATTCGAGTTGTTGAAGCCGCCCGAGACCGTGGCCGCGACATTGAACCAGCGAGTCACGTCCCACTTGAGCGACAGCGCCAGCGTCTGGTTCCAGTCGTAACGGCCTTCGAGATAATCGAACAACGCGAGCCGGTAGAACAGCTCGCTCGAGACCGAGCGGGTGAGGCTCGCGTGATAGCCGGCGAAAATTCCGTGCTCGTCTCGCTGCGGCGCGACCGGGTCGCTAAACCCGAAGATGCTTGAATATCCCACGTAAACGTAGTGCGCCTTGCTGAACTCGAAGCTCTTGAGCAGGCCGACGGTGATCGTCTGATTCTTGAAAAACTCATCGTGCTCTGACCCATCCGTGAGCCGGTTGTAATTGTAGCGCGCGGTCAGCGCGATCCCACCGAGCGGTCGCACCACGTAGGTCAATCCGGCGCCCATGTTCAGGCTCTCGAAATCCAGCGCATCGTATTTCGCATAGCGAAACGCCGCCTGCCGCACCGTGATCTCCGCGACCAGATCGCGCGTGATCCGCGGCTGATAACTGACACCGACTTCACCGACAAAAAAGAAATCGTTCAACTCAACCCCATTCGTGAGCGCCGCGTTGCTCGTGTAAAAACCCGTGACGTTGGCAAACGCGCTAAACGGCGTCGCCTTCTCGCGCCGCTTGAGAATCACTTGCTCGCCCAAATCAGGGTCGCCCGGACTCGGCGGCGCCATCTCCGAGGGTCCGGCTGCGCTGCCCTCGCGGGCTTCCTCGACCGCGGACCCATCGGGACGGAAACGCTGCCCCTGCTCGGCGCGGCGCCCTTCTACACGCGCTTGGCCACCCGTGCGGAATGAAGCAGTTTGAGCCTCGAGCGAGCACGCGACGCCCAGAAAAAAGGTCCACGAAAATAAAACGACACGGGTCTTGGTTGGCACGCGCGGGTATGAAGCCGAACTAGCTTCCTCTGTCAAGGTTGCATTGCCACAAGAGCGTCCAAAACCCGTGGACTTCGTGCAAATCGCCGATTCCGGGGAGCCTGCTACGCCAGCCAGTGCTTCACGACCTTCCCAGCCACATCCGTGAGACGGAAGTCGCGGCCTTGGTACCGATAGGTCAGGCGCAGGTGGTCGAGGCCAAAGAGGTGCAGCATCGTGGCGTGGAGATCGTTGATGTGGACCGGGTCGCGCACGATGTTCCAGCCGATCTCGTCGGTCTCGCCGTAGGTCAGGCCGCCCTTCAACCCGCCGCCGGCCATCAGGATCGTGAAGGCGTTCGGGTGATGGTCGCGACCCGTGACGTTCTTGCTCCCGCCGCGATTCTCGCCGAGCGGCGTGCGGCCAAATTCGCCCGCGACCACGACCAGCGTCTCGTCGAGCAACCCGCGCTGCTTGAGGTCTTTGATGAGCGCGGCGATCGGCTGGTCGGCCATGCCGGCGTTGAAAGTCAGCTCGGCGTCGAGATTCGAGTGATGATCCCACGAGGCGTGGATGACGTTCACAAATCGCACCCCGCGTTCGACGAGCCGCCGCGCGAGCAGGCAATTTGTGGCATATTTTCGATACTGCCCAGGCCCGCCGGCGCGGTCGGCCTTGATCTTCGCGTCCTCGCGATCGACGCCGTACATCGCGAGCGTCTCCGGCGTTTCCCCCGACAGATCGATCAGCTCCGGCGCGGCGCTTTGCATGCGGAACGCCAGTTCGTAGGCAGAAATCCGCGAGGCGATCTCGGGGTCGCGCGCCTGCTCGAAGCGCGTCTGATTGAGCTGCGCGAGCACATCGAGCCCCTTCCGCTGAAGCTCAGCAGGCAGGCCGTCCGGGTTGCGCAGATTCAGCACTGGATCACCCTGGCTGCGGAAGAGGACGCCAGCATAGACGCTCGGCAAAAAGCCCGATTGCCACAGTGAGGTGCCCGCGCTCGTGCCGCGCCCGGCGGTAAGCACGACGTAGCCCGGCAGATTGCGCGACTCGCTGCCGAGGCCGTAATTCAGCCACGCGCCCATCGATGGCAGCCCAAACGTCGAGCGCCCGCACGTGAGCACGAGCTGCGCAGGATGATGATTGAACTGGTCCGTGTGCATCGAGCGGACCATCAGCAGGTCATCGGCGCACCCGGCGAGGTGCGGCAACAGGTCGCTGAAAACCATCCTGCTCTGCCCGTGCGGCGCGAACCTCCTCGGCGAGCCCATGAGCACCGCGGACTCCTTCTTGATGAACGCGAACCGCACATTTTTCGTGAGCGACTCCGGCAGCGGCTGGCCGTTGAGTTCGTTCAGTTTCGGCTTCGGATCGTAGAGGTCGAGCTGGCTGGGCGCGCCCTCCATGAAGATGAAAATGCAGTTCTTCGCCTTCGGCGCAAAGTGCGGCTTTTTCGGCAACAGCGGATCAGCCCCGACCGCCTCCGCTGCCGCAAAGAGCCGGTCGTCATTGAGCATCGACCCGAGCGCGAGCATGCCGAGACCATTGGCAGTCGTGGTGAAAAAGTCGCGGCGGGTGAGATGGACGGCGTGCTCGACGGGATTCATGGCGTTAGTCGCGGGTGATGAATTCGTCGGTGTTCAGGAGGATGCGGGCGACGGTGGTCCAGGCGGCGGACTCGGCGTCCTTGGCCGCCTTCTTTGCGTCGTCTTCGTGCGCGGCGTAATAGGTGCGCGCATCATTCAGCAAGCCGAGGAGCACGGAGGTCTCGCGCGGCTGCGGCGGGCGGATGAGGCAAAGCTGAAAGGCTCGCGCCAAGTGTGCGGTGTCCTCGGCGCCTGGATCATCGAGCGCACGTTGCGCGAGGGCGCGCGCGGCTTCGGTGAAGGTCTGCGCATTCAGCGTCGTGAGGGCCTGGAGCGGCGTGTTCGACACCGTCCGGCGGACGCTGGCGACGTTCGCATCCGGGCAGTCGAACGTCATGAGATCGGGATACGGCGCGGTGCGCTTGAAGAACGTGTACATGCCGCGGCGATACCGGTCCTCGCCCTGGCTCTCGTTCCATTTGAAATTGTTCGCGTAGCTGAGCGACGCGATCTCCGGCGGCATCGGCGGATACACGCTCGCGCCGCCGATTTTGGACGAGAGCAGCCCGCTCGCCGCGAGGTGCAAATCGCGCACGATTTCGCCTTCGACGCGCAGCCGATTCTGTCGCGCCAGCAGCGTGTTGCGCGGATCGACTTCGATCAGGTCGGCCCGCGTGTCCGAGCGCTGGCGATACGTCGCGGAGTTCATGATGAGCCGGATGAGATGCTTGCGGCTCCAGCCGTGGTCCATGAATTCGCTCGCCAGCCAATCGAGCAGTTCCTCATGCGTGGGCCGCTCGCCGCGGACGCCAAAGTCCTCGACAGTCCGGACGATCCCGTCGCCAAAAAGACGCATCCAAATTTGATTCACGATCACCCGCGCGGTCAGCGGATTGTTGCGGCTGATGAGCCAGCGGGCGAGGTCGAGCCGGTCGGGGTTGCCGCCATTGCGGGCGACAATCGACGGCAGGATCGCGGGCGTGCCGGGCTCGACCGGATCGGTCGGCGAGAGAAATTCGCCACGATGCAAGACGCGTGTCGCGCGAGGTTGCTTGCGCTGCGCGAGCACGCGCACATCCATGAGCGGCGGCTTCGGCCCGCTCGCCTCGGCGGCGTCGAATTCTGCCTCGGCGGCGGAAGCGGCGGCATCGAATTTCCCGAGCCACTCGACGACCTCCTCGCGCTGCTCGTTCGTCCATTTTTCCGAACCGGTGTTAATCAGCCTTTTCACCTCCGCCGTCACGATGCTCTCCGCCGACTCGCCGACGAGCGCGACGAGCCGGAACCGCCCGATGGAATGATCCTTCTTCGGATACTGCTGCACGAGCGTCACCGTGACCCGCGGCGTCTGCCCGGCGTCGAGCGGATGCACAAACTGGAACGTCGCGTTGTGCGCCTTGCCAAATTGATTGCTGATCCCCCACCCCGTCGCGGGCTTCCCGTCCAGCGCGGCGGTCACCGGCCAGTCCTTCTGGCTGAAGTCGGCCTTCGGCGAGTGCAACTCCAGCGGCGCACCTTTCGCCTCCCTTCCGGCGCGTACCTCGAACTCTGACAGCACGAAATTTCCCTGCGGATTCCGGCCCGGTCCGTTGCCCGGCAGCGAGTCGTCCGGCAGTACTTCGAGCCGCAAGCCGCTGATCAATCCCGGCGGGAGCGCGGCCACGACCGTATAGGTGTCGTTCGGCGCCTGCGTGCCGCCCGCGAGCCACGAGCCGTCCTCCTGTTTCGTAAACGGCACCCCGCCCGCGCTCGTGACCGACTCCACGTCGAGCGGCACCGCGTCGGGCTGACGATTGCCCAGCTCCGCGAGCCGCGCCGCGGTCTCCTTTTCCCACGCCGGTAGCCTCTCGAAAAGCGGCTCGCGCGCGGCCGCCAGCTTCGCCCGGAGGCCGCGCAACTTCGCCAGGTGCGTCGCATTCTTCCGCTCAAACTCCGCGAGCGCCTCGCGCGACGTGCCGACCTTCGCGCTGGCCTCGTCGGCGTTGTTGAAGAACGAAAAGAGCCCGTAGTATTCGCGCTGCAGGATCTGGTCGTATTTGTGGTTGTGGCAACGCGCGCATTGCACGGTGTGCGCAAGCCAGACGCTGCCGGTCGTCTCCGTGCGGTCGAACACCGCCTCGACGCGATACTGCTCCTGGTCCACGCCGCCCTCGCGGTTCGTGAGCGTCTGGCGGTGAAAGGCGGTCGCGAGAATCTGCTCAGGCGTCGCCTCCGGCAGCAGGTCGCCGGCGAGTTGCTCGATTGTGAATTGGTCGAACGGCATGTCGCGGTTGAAGGCGTCGATGACCCAGTCGCGATACCGCCACGCGTCCGGGCGCGGGCTGTCCTTTTCGTAGCCGTCGCTATCGGCATAACGCGCCTGGTCGAGCCAGTGCCGCCCCCAGCGTTCGCCGAAATGCGGCGAAGCGAGCGCGCGCTCGACGAGTTGCGCGTAGGCGTCGGGGCTGCTGTCGCGGACAAACGCGCCGGCTTCTTCCGGAGTCGGCGGCAGGCCGAGGAGGTCGTACGAAACTCGCTTGATCAGCGTGTAGCGATCGGCCTCGGGCGCCGGCGCGATTTTCCTTTCCGCGAGCTTCGCGCCGATGAACGCGTCGATCGGATTTTTAATTTTGAATTCCGGAATTCGGGCCTCCGGAACCGGCGGCTTCGCAATCGGCCGATACGCCCAGTGCACGCTCCACTCGGCGCCGCTCGCGACCCACTTCTTGAGCAGTTCGATCTCCCGCGCCGTGGGCCGCTTCTTCTTCTCCGGTGGCGGCATGATCTCTTCCGAATCGCTCGTCATCAGCCGCACGATCAGCTCGCTCTTCGCCACGTCTCCGGGCACGACCGCGCGGTCTCCGCTTTCGAGCTCCTTCGTCGTCCCCGCAAGCGTCGTCAGCGTCAATCCGCCCTTCGCCTTGTCCGGCCCGTGGCACTCAAGGCAGTACTCCGAAAAGATCGGCTGGATATCGCGCTGGAAGTCAATTTCCGCCGCGCCGGCAGTCGCCGCGGCGGTGATTGCAAAGAGGGGAACAGCGAGCGCAGCAAGCATGTTTTGCGAGTAGTGCAATCGACGGCAGAAGCAAGTCATTAGGGCCAATCTTTCCCGCGAATTCGGGCCGGAATGAAGCCGACGACGCGCCAGGACGCGATTCAGCAAGAAACCTCGATTATGCCTGCAAAATCCAAGAAACAGCAAATGGCCGCGGGCGCCGCTCTGGCGGCCAAACGCGGCGAACGCAGCAAGTCTTCGCTCAAGGGCGCGTCGAAACAGATGGCCAGGTCCATGAGCGAAAAGCAGCTCAAGGAATTCGCCAGCACGAAGCGGAAAAAGCTGCCGACGAAGAAAAAGAAGAAGTCGTAGCGGCGGACGCGTACAAAGAAGTGGCGCTTCGGACGGACAACAGCGTCGCAATCCGAAGCGCCAGATTAGATGCCCCGCTCGTGTCGTCCGGGCGGAGTTCCACGTTCCCCCTAAGGTTAACGGGCGGACAGCCTGGGACGGGCCTCGGTCTTCCAACGAAGGCATGACCTTAACACGCCCACCCCGGCCTCCTGAGTTTAATGTTAATACCGGATCGGGATTTCCACACCGTTGGTCGGGCACAGCAGGGCAAATCGGCGTGGCAAAACCGGCGGAATCGCCACGGCAAAACTGGGAAAGATCACTCGCGGAGCGTCACGGCCAGCGCTGTTTTCAAGCGTTCTTTCAGCCGTGCGTGTGCCGCATTTACTTCGTCGGCAGTGAGTGTCCGGTCGGGGCTGCGATAAGTCAACGAATATGCCAGCGACTTTTTGTCCGCCGGAATCTTGTCGCCGGTCGCATCGGAGAACACGTCGAACAACTCGAGATCGGTGAGCAGCGGCTCGCTGGCCGCCTGCAGCACCGACACGATTTCGTCGTGGGAAAGCGAAAGCGGCGCCAGCATCGCGATGTCGCGCGCCGTCGCCGGGAAGCGCGGGATGTCGCGATATTTCGCGCCATCGGCAGCCGGCAGCGCGCTGAGGTCGATCTCGGCAAAGAGCACCGGCGCCGTCGCATCAAGCGCGCGCGCGTCCTTCGGCCAGAGCTGACCGGCGAAGCCGACGGCCCGGTCGGCGATCTTGATCACGAGCGACAGCGCGAGCTCCGGATTCTTGTCCGGCTCGAAAGTCGTCCCCGCTCCGAGCGTCGCCGCGATGATCCCCTTGAGATGGAAGAAATCCGCTTCGCTCCCCTCGCCCGCGCGCCACGAACGCTCGGACAGCGGCCCAGTCACGACGAGCGCGAGATGGCTGGTTTCCTCCGGCGTCGCCGCGGCAAACACGCGCCCGACCTCGAACAGCCGCACGGTCTTCGCCCCCGCGCGCGAATTATCGGCGAGCGCCTGGAGCAAGCCCGGCAGCAGACTCGGCCGCAGCAGCACCTGCTCGTCATTCATTGGGTTCTTGATCCGGCGCACCTGCTCCAAAGCCGTCCGTGTGAAAGCGAGCCCGCGCGGATTCTCGCCGATGAGCGTCAGCGTCCGCGCCTCGGCGAAACCCTGCGCGACGAGCCGCTGGCGCAGCGCCATCGCCCGGTCGTATTCGCGATCGGTCGCCGACGTATGGGCAAACTGCGCCTGCGCCCGCGATGGGATCGCGTCGATCCCGACCACGCGCGCGATCTCTTCGATCAGGTCGATCTCCCGCGCGAGATCCTGCCGATACGACGGAATCTCCCACCCGTCGTCCGTGTGCTGCAGCCCGAAGCCATCGAGGATCGCGTCGATCTTCTCGGGCGCGATCGTCGTCCCGAGCACCGCCTCGACGCGCGCCGGACGCAGCGCGACCGTGTGCGTGAAAACGGGCTCGTCATTCTCATGGAGAATCGCCGCCGAGTCGAAGCCGCCCGCTGCATCCTCCGCGTGGCCCACGGAAAGATCACCGACCGTCCCGCCCGCGCTTTCGAGAATCAGCGCACTCGCTTGCAGCGAAGCACTCACGACCCCGCCGATATCCACCCCGCGCTCGAACCGATAGCTCGATTCGCTCGACAGCCCCAGCACCCGCGACGTGCGCCGGATCGTCGCCGCGTCGAAGTGCGCGCTTTCGAGCAAAATATTCTTCGTCGTCTCCGTCACGCCGCTATCCGCGCCGCCCATCACACCGCCGAGGGCAAGCGCCCGCCGGTCGTCAGCGATCACAATCTGCCACGGGCTCAGCCGATACGTGCGCCCGTCGAGCGCGGGGAACTCCTCCCCTTCCCGCGCGTACCGCACCCGGATGTCGCCCTCCACCTTGTCCGCATCGAACGCGTGCAACGGCTGTCCGACTTCGAGCATCAGGAGATTGGTAATGTCCACGACGTTGTTGATCGCGCGCTGCCCGACCGCCTCCAGCTTGCGCCGCACCGGCTCCGCGCTCGGCCCGACGCGCACATTGGAAATCTCCAGCACCGTGTAGAGCTCGCATTCCACCGGCTCCACGTCCACCGCGCTCGCCACAAACTCGACCACATCCGTCGGCACCGGGCGCAAACGCAGCACCTGGTCCGTCAACGCCGCAATCTCCCGCGCGATGCCCGAGTGGCTCAGCAGGTCCGAGCGATTCGGCGTAATCTCCAGATCGAGCACCGTGTCGCCCGGCATCACCTCGGAAAGCGGCGCGCCCACCCGCACCGACGCCGGCAAAATCAGCAACCCGTCCTCGCCCTTCGGCAACCCGAGTTCCTCCGCGCTGCACATCATCCCTTGCGACTCCACCCCGCGCAACTTGCCTACCTTGATTGTGAAATCTTTCCCGAGCACCGCCCCCGGCAGCGCCAGCGGCACCTTGTCGCCCACCTTGTAATTCTTCGCCCCGCACACGATCTGCCGCGGCGTCCCGCTGCCATCCTCCACGCGGCAGACGCTGAGCCGATCGGCATTCGGGTGCGGCTCGGACGCCACGACCTGCGCGACGACCACCTGGTCGATCGCCACGCCGTGCGACTCGATGCCTTCCACCTCCACGCCCGCGAGCGTGAGCAGATCGACCAGCGCAGGCACATTCGACGGCAGATCGACCATTTCACGGAGCCAGTTGAGAGAGACTTTCATCGGGAAAAAAACGGGTAGCTACCAAAACCCCGCGCCTGGCTCCCGGCAAGCCTTTGCTCGCCGTCCGGATGACCGAAACGCCGCCGCGCACACGGAGTTCAGAAGCGTGACGCGAAATTACAGCCCCAGTTCCCTGGCAGCCTGGCGGAGCGCAGCGGCCTACCGAAATGACTTCTTCGCATAGTCACGATTCGCCTCATGCGGGCTTTTCATCGTGTGTAGAAGCAGCGTCTGCTTGAGCGCAGCTGGCAATTTCTTTAAATCCTCCGGGCGCTTATTGGAAAAAGTCCAACCCCCGAAAAACCGCGCGGCACCCTCCGTTTGGGTCTCGGTCAACTGCGTCGATTCACTTGCCGCGACGATTTCGTCTGTCCGAAACTCCAACAATAGTTCATCTGCGATTTCCTCATAAGCGGGGAATCCTGTCCATGGCCCGGCACCGCTTCCATACCATGTGAGGAGCGCAAGGATACGAGCGGGAACCTCCGGAATGCCTTTGGCCAATGCCCGACTGAGCGGTTTCTTGTCGGGGATTGGGGAGCCTGTTCGCATTTCCTGATTCCAAAACGGCCGGAGCGGCTTGGGCATCGCAGCGAGCCATTTTTCAGCATCGCTCGCGTATTTTTTCGCCGACGCCTCTTCTTCCGCAATAAAGCTGGTGAGGTCCTTGTCGTCGGGAAAAAGGAACGTGGCCAGCGCCACTGCCTTCGTTCGACCATTGAGGAAAGAGGCGAAGCCAATCGGTTTTCCGTCGCGCTCGACCTCAATATCCGCGCACTTCAAACAGAGCGACCACTCGAACGGCGCTTCGGTGCCGCGACGAACGATCAATTTGATCCCCGGCTCAAAGATGCAAAGGCTGCCGCCGTCGAAATAGGTTTGGCGGTCGCCGAGCAATTTCCGGACGGCTGCGACCTGGTCGGGAGGCAGCTCGATGCGTCGGCCTATTTCATCGAACTTTCTCCCTGTTCCTTTCTCCAACGGCTTCTGCTCCCGCAGGCGGACGGCTTCAACGTGCTCGGCTTCCCGAACCGCTCGCAAGACATCGGCCCCGCCAAGAGATTTCGCGAGCTTCTGTTCTGACGGAACTGACCTTCCCCGATCCGCCGCTCTCCCGGCTGAGACAAAGCCGAATGTGAAGATCGCAAAGGCCAGAGATCGGATCGGTTTCATGAAATTGCGGCGTCGGGGCGACGCCTACTTCTTCATCAGCCAGCCATTCCGACCCATCCAATCGGCGCAGCGGGCGGGCCAGGTGGTGACGGGCTTTTCCGCGACGGGGCGGAGGCCGTAGCCGTGGCCGCCCGTGTCGTAGAGATGCACTTCGCACGGCACGCCCGCGGCCTTGGCGGCGGCGGCGAGGAGCAGGGAGTTGCGCGGGTCGATCTTGTCGTCCCACGCGTGGACGAAGAACAGCGGCGGCGCGTCCTTCGGCACCACCATGTCCTCGCGGAGTTGGCCGGTCTTGTCGTCGAAAGCATAGGCCGGATAGATCGGCGCGGCGAAGTCCGGGCGGCAGGAAGCTTTGTCGATGTCGTCGATCGGCGGATACACGCGCTTGGAAAACTCGAGCGCGAGGCGGATCGTGAGATGGCCGCCGGCGGAAAAGCCGAGCACGCCGATGCGCGCGGGATCGATGCCCCACTCCTGCGCGCGGCTGCGCACGATGCTGATTGCGCGCTGGCCGTCCATCTGCGGGCCGAGCCATTTCGGATTCATGTGCCCCGTCGGCACGCGATATTTCAGCACGGCCGTGGCGACGCCGATGGAATTGAGCCACTCGGCCACTTCGGTGCCTTCGAGGTCCCACGCCAGAATGCTGAATCCGCCGCCGGGGCACACGACGACGCACGTTCCCGTCGCCTTGTCCTTCGGCGGCAGAAAGACGTGGAGCTGCGGCTTGGTGACATTGCCGAGGCGGATGAGTTCGCGGCCCGCGACGAGGCCAACGCCGGGCTTCGAGGTGTCCTGCTCGGGCCCGCCGGAGGCCATTTCGCCCGGAGGCGTGCCAGGCCAGATGTCCAGGATCTGCGCGGGCTCGGCGGCGACGGCGACGGTGGCCAGGACGAGGGCGGGGAGAAGGCGGAGGAACATGCCCGGATGCTGCGGCAGGCACCGCAGCCTTGGCCAGCCCGCAGACAACGGTGTTAATGCCGTGATGAATACCGACCTCGCTTCCCTTCCCGGCCTGCGGGCTTTCGATCTCAGCGGACGGACTGCGGTCATCACCGGCGGTTCAAAGGGGCTCGGCGCGGCGATGACCGCGGGCCTCGCGAGCGCGGGCGCCGATGTGATGCTGGTGAGCCGTCACCTCGAAGAAGCGCAGGCGACCGCCGCAACGATCGCGGAGACGTGGGGCCATCGCGCGCTCGCCGTCGCCGCCGATGTGAGCGATGCCGCGCAAGTCGAGGCGATGATCGCCGCCGCGTTGCGCGATCTCGGCCAGATCGACATCCTCATCAACAGCGCCGGCATCAACGTCCGCGCGCCGATCGAGGATTTCCCGGTCGAGACGTACCAGCAAATCATGCGGACGAACGTGGATGGCACATGGCTTTGCTGCCGCGCCGTCGTGCCGCACATGAAAGCGCGCGGCTCGGGGCGGATCATCAATCTCGCCAGCGCGCTCGGACTCGTCGGCCTGGCGCAACGCACGCCTTACACCGCGAGCAAAGGCGCGGTCGTGCAGATCACGAGAACCCTCGCGCTCGAACTTGCGCCCCACGGCGTGACGGCCAACGCGATTTGTCCGGGGCCGTTTCTCACCGAGATCAATCGCGCGATCGCCCACAATGAGGAAGCCGTCCGCACGGTCGTCGGAGCCACGGCAATGAAGCGCTGGGCACGGCTCGAAGAAATCCAGGGCGCCGCGATTTTCCTCGCGAGCGACGCGGCGAGTTATGTCACCGGTGCGATGCTAAGCGTCGATGGCGGCTGGACGGCGCAGTAGGAAAAGCAAAGCGGAACCATTGTAGGGCGTTTCTGTGAAACGCCTCCCCCGCCGTCGGACACCGACGGCCTACAATCTCTAGAACTGCGCGAGGAAGCGCTGGTCGTTTTGCGTGAAGGAGCGGATGTCGGGCGTGCCGGAGAGGATCATCGCGAGTCGGTCGAGGCCGAAGCCGAACGCGAAGCCGGTGTATTTTTCCGGGTCGTAGGCGTGATCGCCGCGCTGGCCGTTGATGGCCTCGAAGACCGCGGGATCGACCATGCCGCACCCGGCGATTTCGAGCCAGCGCTCGCCGCCGCCGAATGCCGCGGCTTTCACATCGACCTCGAAGCTCGGCTCGGTGAACGGGAAGAAATGCGGACGGAAGCGGAACTGCGCGTCGTTGCCAAACAACTCGCGGAAGAAGAATTCGAGCGTGCCCTTGAGGTCGGCGAGGCTCACACCTTCGGCGACGTAGAGTCCTTCCATCTGGTTGAACTGCGCGAGGTGCGTGGCATCCACTTCGTCGCGACGATACGCGGCGCCCGGAGCGATGATGCGCACGGGCGGCGGCTGGGTCGTCATTTCGCGAATCTGAATCGTGCTCGTATGCGTGCGCAGGAGCCGGCCGTCGGGAAGGTAAAACGTGTCCTGCTCGTTGCGCGCGGGGTGGTCGGCGGGCGTGTTGAGCGCGTCGAAGCAATGCCACTCGGTCTCGATGTCCGGCCCATCGGCGAGCGCAAATCCCATGCGCCGGAAAATCTGGATCGCGCGATCCTGGAGCTGCGTGATCGGGTGGAGCGAGCCGAGCCGCGACGCGGTGCCGGGCAGCGTGACATCCACCCCGGCGAATGCAGCCGCATCGGCATCGGCGAGGAGCGCGGCTTTGCGTTCGTCGAGCGCGGCGGTGACGGCATTGCGAACGTCGTTGAGGAGCTTGCCGATGCGCGGCTTGTCGTCCTTCGACACGTCCTTCATGCCTTTGCTCAGCGCGGTGAACTCGCCCGACTGGCCGAGATACTTGATGCGCGCCTGCTCGACGGCGGCTTCGTCAGCGGCGGCGAAGATGGCGGCGAGGGCATCGGCGCGGAGTTGTTCGAGTTGTGTATCCATGGGGGCTTTCAAATCTAAATGACGCAGCCTCGAACACGCGAGGCGCATTCGAGGCTGCGGAAACTGGTTTGCTCGCGCGAAAACTACGCGGCCATTTTGGCGGCGGCGTGCTTGGCGTCGAGCGCGGCTTTCGCCTGGTCGAAGATCGCCTTGAAAGCAGCGGTATCGGCGACCGCGATATCCGCGAGGACTTTGCGATCGAGCCCGATGCCGGCGGCCTTGAGGCCTTCCATGAAGCGGCTGTAGGTGAGGCCGTGCGCGCGGGCGGCGGCGTTGATCCGCTGCTGCCAGAGCATGCGGAAATTGCGTTTGCGCGTCTTGCGATCGCGGGTCGCCCAGTATTGGGCCTTCATCACCGCGTCCTTCGCGTAGCGAAAGAGCTTGGAGCGGCGTCCGCGGAATCCGCGGGCTTTATCGACGACTTTCTTGCGGCGCTCCCGGCTGGCGGGAGCATTAGTGGCGCGTGCCATGGATTTATAAAACCCGGTCGCCCGGGCCTCCTGTTTCGTTCAGCGAATGGTTCTTTTGGTGGATGATCCCGCCGACCTCATTCGCTGAGGCACTCCGCGAGGCGGAGCAGGTGGCCGGATCGAATGCCGCGCGTGGTTACGCGAACGGCAGGCACTCTTTGATGCGATCGACCATGGTCTCGTGGACCTGGCCGTCCTTGCCGAGCTTGCGCTTCTGCTTCGAGCTCTTGCTCGAGGCGAGATGGCGGAGGCCTGGCTTGCGGCGCATGAGTTTGCCTGTCCCGGTCACTTTGATACGCTTGGCAGCGGATTTCTTCGTCTTGCGACGTGCGATGGATCGAGGCATGGGGCGGGCAAAGTAGCGGGCAACCCCAGATCGGCAAGCTCTTTTTCCTCTGTCGGACGCCGGGCGCCGGCTAGGCTTGCGAGCTATGAAATTCCTCCCACTTCTGCTCGTCGCGCTCGCCGTCAATGCCATCGCCGAAGACGGCTTCGTGCCGATGTTCAATGGCCGCGATCTCGACGGCTGGGTCAACGTGAACTGCGCGCCGGAGACGTGGGGCGTGAAGGATGGCGTGATCACTTGCACGGGCAAACCCACCGGCGCGCTGCGGACGGCGCGGCAGTACGAGAACTTCATCCTCGAAGCGGAATGGCGGCACCTGACGAGCGGTGGAAATTCGGGCATCTTCATCTGGGGATCGCCGATCGCGGCGGCGGGCGTGCCGTTTCTGCGCGGCATCGAGGTGCAGGTGCTCGATCACGGGTACGCCACGCAATACGAGCAGAAGACCGGCAAGAAGCCCGACTGGTTCACCACGCACGGCGACGTCTTTCCCATCCACGGCGCGACGATGAAGCCGATCGGCCGCTCGAATGGCCAGCGCAGTTTTCCGAGCGAGGAGCGGAGCAAGCCGTCGCCCGAGTGGAATCACTACCGGGTCGTGTGCGAGGGCGGATCGATCCGGCTGCACGTCAACGGCAAGGAAGTCTCCGGCGGCGACGATTGCGTCTATCGCAAAGGCTACCTCGCGTTGGAGAGCGAAGGCGCGCCGGTCGAGTTCCGACACGTGCACATCAAGGAGCTGCCACCAACCGGCGCTTCGGCCGACCAGACCGCCCCCGAGTCGCAAGGCCATCGCCCGCTCTACAACGGCCTCGACCTGCGCGGTTGGAAAACCACCACGCCCGACCGCTGGCAGCCGAGCGACTGGCGGCTCGTCTTGAAGCATGGCGAACCCGGTGGGACGCTCTGGACGGAAGCGGAATTCGGCGACTGTGAATTCACCGCCGACGTAAAAGTTCCGACCAAATCCGCGACCGATCTGGCGCTGCGACTACGTGGGAGCGAATCGCCCGAGACCACTGTTTCGCTCAGCGAAATCATGCCTCGCGGTGGCGGTCCAATCGAGCCGAGTTCCGCGATCAAAATTGGCGGGTGGAATCGCCTCGCAGTCACCACGAAGGGCCGCAACGTGACGCTGACCATCAACGGCCAGGAAATCCGCCACCAGCAACTGCCCGCCGACGCGGCCGCGCGCGGACCGATCGGCCTCGTGGACATCGGCGCGGGAATGGAATTCGCCAATCTCTTCGTGCGCGAAATTCATGCTGATGGACACTGATGGGGAAGGTCGGCCGGACTGAACCGCGCGGGTAAACTGCGCGCCGAAACGTCCGGCATGCGTCCGCCCTGGGCATCTCCTCCGAGTGCTCTCATCCGTCCCGGTGGGTGCCAGTCACCGGTTGATCCAAATCGTTTCGGCTAATTTTTTTGCAATTTTCGGACTTTTAGACTAAAGCCGCGTCCCGACCGGAACCGGTCCAGAACAAACAAATAACCAAACCACTCATGAAAAAACTCCTCACCCTCCTCGCTGCCGTCCTTTTCGCCGCCGCTGCCCAAGCCGGCGAATATCCCGACATCAGCATCGAGGAACTCAAGCAGGCCATCGCCGAGAAGAAAGTCACCGTCCTCGACGTGAACGGCTCCGATTCGTTCAAGGCCGGACACATCCCCGGCTCGATCGATTTCCGTGCGGAAAAGGCGCAGATCGCCAGCAAACTGCCGGCAGACAAGGGCGCACTCGTCGTCGCCTACTGCGGCGGCCCGACCTGCGGCGCGTATGCCGCGGCGGCCAAGGCGGCCAAGGAACTCGGCTACACCAACGTGAAGCACCTCTCCGCCGGCATCTCCGGTTGGAAGGAAGCGGGTGCTCCGCTGGAGAAGTAAGCGGCTAGCAATCCGATCAAATCTCCGGGCGCCTCTTGCGAAAGCGGGAGGCGCCCGTTGCGCTTATACAGCGGCTCGAAGCACCAGCTTCGATTGTCTGAAGCGCCGCGTTACCAACCCTGCGGCAGGTCGGGCAAGGTGCCGCGCAGGATGGTGCGGATCGTCTGTTTTTCAGCCGGCGGGAGGTAGGCGTACTCGGCATCCGGGCGCGCGGGATCGAGCGCTTCCGCCACGCGTCGATAGACCCGCTGCTTCATCGCTGCCGGCAAGCCCTGAAAAGCGGCGCCGTAGATCATGTAGCTGCAACGGTTGCGGAAGAGCCGGGCCTGCAAATCGAAGTCTTTGAGCGATGCGCCGCTCACCGCCCGGCGCGTCCGCAGGAAATCCGCCTTGAACGCGTCATCGCCAGCGAGCGGAGCCGGCAGAGGCGCTTCGTCGGCAAAAAGCAGGTAGCGTGTGAGAGCCCGCGCGTCTTTGTCCAAATCCGCCGCGCTGGTGGCATCGAGCGGACCGCGCGCGAGCAGCGCCCGGGTCTTGTACGTGGCCGCGACCGCGCGGTTCACAAAGCCGATCTGATGCTCGTGCAAAAGCTGGGGGAGCACGTCGGTCGTCGCAACCGGATAGCGCGCGAAGTCGAACCGCTCGCCTGGCAGCAGCGCCTCCTGCTGAAGCGCTCCGCCGACATATCGCCCGAGCGCATTCCCGAGATGCCGCCCGAGCCCATCCGCGCCCGTCACGTACCAGCCCCCGAAGCGCTCCGCGAACGGCACGCCGTGCCCCGTCTGCCCCCTGCGAAAGGAGTTCATGCTGCCACCGGTCGCGCCGGGCAGCACAGACTTGATGACGAGCCCCGGTACGAACGCGGTGTCCTCAGCGGCATGGCAGTTCATGCAGCGGTTCGAGCGCTCGACGCGCAGCGGCTCCGCTCCGCGCGGGATGTCGCCGATGTAGAAAATGCAGCCGAGTTCCGGATCGACCGACGCGATCTCGAGTTTCCCGCCGGGGATGTAGCCGACGTAAGTGTCCTCGTTGAAATAAAGCGCGCGCGGATTGGCCGGGGTGATGAGGCGCAGTTGCAGGCTGGTCGTCGAGAAAACGAGCATCTGCGATGTCGCCGGCACATCGAGCGTGCGGAGCAAGCTGACGAGAAACGCCTTCTCTCCCGCGCCTCGATCCAGCAGGAGCCGCCCCGCCTCCATCTCGCCGTTCAGCCGCGCAAATCGATCTGTGAGCGGGCGCGTCCAGTAGTCGTGCGGCGGCTGATCGAACGCCGGCAGATCCGCGCGCACGGATGCGGAAAAGACGATGAGAAAAGCGAAGAGCAAACGGCGCATCGGGCGCGCGCACTATGCTGCCTCCCAGCGCGGAAACAAGCGCCGGCGCAGGAGCGCGATTTGACTTCGCCCTTCGCCTTCCCTAGTCCTTTCGCACCTTGAATGCGGCTCCTTCTTCCGGTGTGAAATCGATCTCGCTGCTCACGGCGACCTGCATCGTCGTCGCGAACATGGTCGGCACCGGGATTTTCACGAGCCTGGGATTTCAGGTCGGCGATTTGCCGACGGGGTTTTCGGTGATGGTGCTGTGGTTCGTGGGCGGCGTCTGCGCGCTGTGCGGGGCGCTCTCGTATGCGGAGCTCGGCGCCGCGCTCCCACGCTCGGGCGGCGAGTATCACTTTCTCGGGACGATCTATCACCCGGCGGTCGGCTTTCTCGCCGGTTGGGTTTCGGCGACGGTCGGGTTCGCCGCGCCGGTGGCAATCGCCGCGATGCCTTTCGGCACGTATCTCGCCGACGTGTTGCCGACGCTACCGTCGATCCCGCTGTGGGCCGGACACGCGATCGCGCCGCCGATGTATCTCGCGCTCGCAGTCGTGTGGATCACGACATTCGTGCTGCTGCGCGATGTGGGAGTCGGCAGCGCATTTCAAGACGCTTCGACGCTGCTCAAGATTGCGCTCGTGCTCGTCATCATCGGCGCCGGATTTTGGGCAGGGGCGACCCAGCCGATTTCGTTTCTCCCGGCAAAAGGTGATGGCGCATTGATCATGAGCGCGCATTTTGCCGTGAGCCTCTACTGGGTCATGTATGCCTACTCGGGCTGGAACGCCTCGACTTACATCGTCGGCGAAGTGCGCAATCCGTCGCGCACGATCCCGCTCTCCGTCGGCATCGGCACGCTGCTCGTCATGGCGCTTTATCTCGGGGTCAATGCCGTCTTTCTCCGCACGACGCCGGCGGGCGAGATGGCCGGCAAGCAGCAGGTCGCGCTCGTCGCTGGCAGGCACCTTTTCGGCGATGCCGGCGGCAAGGTGATGGCACTCTTCATCTGCATCGGCCTGATCTCGACGGTCAGCTCGATGATGTGGATCGGGCCGCGCGTGACGATGGCGATGGGCGAAGACCTGCGCGCCTTCCGCTGGCTCGCGCGCAAGAACGCACGAGGGATTCCGGTCGCGGCGATCCTTGCGCAATTTGCGATCGTCAACGTACTGCTGGCCACGGCAACTTTCGAAAAGGTGATCAACTACGTGCAGTTTGCGCTCACGCTGAGCTCAGCGCTCGCGGTTGCCGGAGTCATCGTGCTGCGCTGGCGGCAGCCGGACCTGCCGCGGCCGTATCGCACCTGGGGCTACCCGGTCACTCCGCTCGTCTTCCTCGCGATCAGCGGCTGGATGATGTGGTACATGCTCGCCGAGCCGCGGACGCGCGAGCCGTCGCTGTGGGGGCTGGCGACAGTTGCGTCGGGGCTGATCGTCTATTTTCTTTCTCCGAAAAACCCGGCGCCCGCCGGGGCGGTTACATCAGTATGACTCGCGCCCTTCTCCTGTTCATCGCCCTCGCCGCACGTGTGTCCGCGGAGCAGGCCGCCACGCCCGATGACACAGCGAAATTTCTCGCCGGGATGTCGGTCCGCGGCACCCCGCTCGAATCGCTGGGCCACCAGGGCGCGTGGGCGGATCACGCGATCGAATTCGACAAGGCGTGGCAGCAACTCGATGCCCGCCAGCTTGCGAAGATTCGCCTATGGGGACCCGAGTTCCTCGGGCCGGCATATTCCGACCGCGGGCCGGTATTCTATTTTTTCAGCGGCCCGGACAGCCTCTACGCGCAAGCCATTTACCCAAGCGCCTCGACCTACGTCCTCGCAGGACTCGAGCCCGTTGGCGCACCGCCCGACGTCACGCACCTGCCCCCGGCTGCCCTCGCCACGGGGCTCGCGAACCTGCGCAAATCGCTCAACTCGGTGCTCAGTTTCTCGTTCTTCATCACGAAAGACATGAAGGTTGATCTGCGGCAAAACCAGCTCAGCGGCACGTTGCCGGTGCTCTACGTTTTCCTGGCTCGCGCCGGCTGCCACATCGACGACGTGGACCTCGTCTGGCTCGACAAAGCCGGTGCGCTTTGCGCCAGCCAGACCGCCACTCCCGGCGCGCGCATCAACTTCACCAGCCCAGGCGCCGGACGGCAGACGCTCTACTATTTCTCCACTGACCTCTCGAATTCCGGCATCAAAGCCCAGCCGGGCTTCATCAAGTTTTGCGACCAACTCGGCAAAGGACGCAGCCTCGTCAAAGCCGCGTCGTATCTCATGCACATCGGCGAATTCTCGGCGGCCCGCGACTTCCTCCTCACGCACAGCACCACGATCGTGCAGGACGACTCAGGCATCCCGGTGAGCTTCTTCGACCCCGCACGCTGGGCCGTGCGATACGTGGGCAGCTATCCGGGGCCGATCGAGCTTTTCAAGCAGCACTTCCAGCCCGATCTCGCAGCCAGCTACGCCAAGAGCAATCCGCCGCCGCTGCCGTTCGGCTTCGGCTACCGCTGGCATCCGAGCCAATCATCGCTCATGATCGCCACGCCGCGCGGGGAGTCCGCGCGCTCAACCGCCCGGACCGCCCCCCTCACACCATGAAAATCCATCCCCTCTCGATCCTGCTCTTCGCGCTCACCGCGTCGATCCTCCGCGCCGCACCTTCCGCCGACGACCTCGCGCACTTCGTGGCGGGAATGCCCGTGCGCGATTCCGCACTCGCCGCGCGCGGCAATGAAGCCTCGTGGCCGTCTTACGCCGCGGAGCTCGACAAGAAATGGGCGAAAATGGATCAGCGCCAGCTCGTCCACGTGCGCGATTGGGTCCACGGGAATCCGACCGTCGCCGGCGTCAACGGCACGGTTTTCTACACGTTCAGCGGACCTGACTTTCTGTACGCACACACGCTTTTTCCCAACGCCTCGACCTACATCCTCTGCGGCACCGAGCCCGTGGGGACTGTGCCCGACATCACGCAAATGCAGCCCGGCCACATCGCCGCCGACCTCGCAAATGTCCGCAAGTCCCTCGATACGCTGCTCACGACGCACTACTTCATCACGAAAGACATGCGCGTGGACCTGACGCGCGGCAACATCAGCGGCACGCTGCCGCTGCTCTATTTCTTCCTCGCCCGCACCGGCTGCACGATCCACAGCGTCCAGACGACCGGCTCCAGCGTGCAGATCGATTTCCGCGGTCCGGGAGGGAAAAGTCAGACGGTTTACTACGTGAAGACCGACCTCTCGAACGGCGGCGGCAACGAGCAATTTTTCTCCTTCTGCAAAAAGCACGCACCCGGCGCGAGTCTGGTGAAATCCGCGAGCTATCTCATGCACGGCGACAGCTTCTCGAAGGTGCGCAACTGGCTGCTCGCGAACAGCACGATCATCATCCAGGACGACTCCGGCATTCCGTTCCGATCGTTTGATCCGAAGCGCTGGACCGTGCGCCTGTTCGGCGTTTACGACAGCCCCATCAACCTCTTCAAGGAACACTACCAAGCGGACCTCGCCGAGGCCTATCAACGCGCCAACCCCGCCCCACTTGGCTTCGCCTTCGGCTACGCCTGGCAGAAGGAGAAAGGACTGCTCATCCAGGCGACGCCCCGCTAGATCAGCTCTTGCGAATCGGCGCGCGGCACGTGGCCAATCGCCGCTTGACAAAGGGGTGCGGTGTGGCCTCGTTCGTTGTCGGCTGCAAACGCAGCTTTTTCCCGCAGTGAACCTCCCCCAGAACCCATGAAGCCCGCCGTTTCACTCGCGACCGCCGCCTTCCGGACGGCCTGCCTGTTGATTGTCTTCCTCGCCTGCAGCCTTGCCACGACCGCCGTGGCCCAATCCGGCAGCGAACGACGACCCAGCGTTCAACCTCCGCCGGTTCCGCCGCCAGACGTGCTGACACTGCCGCAGACGTTGGAATGGAACGAAATCCTCAAGTTGATCAAAGCATGGGACGGCAGCGATGCTCAGGCTCAAGCGATCCTCGAAGCGATACGGAATCACTACAACCGGTGGTATGCAGGCTCCAGCGATCCGTGGGTCCAGAGTTACGCCGCCTATTGGTCCCACCAGATACCCTTTTGGCAGCAGAACCTGGACGCATTCAAGGACTGGCTGCGAAACCGGCAGGCCCGGATGCTTCAGGCGGGCGAAATGCCGGGGCAATGGGTGTGGAATAACGCGGGGGTGGTCATCACGATGCAAGATGAGAGTGCCCAGGACCATATCCTGAACACCGGCATCAACCTCGGCCTCTGGAACGGCGGAACCATCGGCGCCTACGGGCCCGCGTCCACGGCGGTGCAGTTGGAAAATGAATTGATCGGAGGCGGTGCGCCGCCGAGTCAGCCGCGGTTCCGCGTCCACATCTCTCACTTGGACTTGGGCAACGGCCTGGTGCGGGGCTATATCCAGATTATCGACCGCAAGCTCGGTGTGACCGTTTCCAGTTGGTACGTCGATTATCCCAAGGGCAGCAGCCCCGAAGGAGCCGCGGCGGGAGGATCCCTCGCTCGCAAGATCGAGTCCGAGATCAAGGAGTACCTCAACAAAGAAGCGAAGCTTCCCAAGCCGCCGGAGAAGGTCAAAGAGGTCAAATAGCGACGGGATCTGCGGAAGCGGCGCGGCCGGAGCACCAACAGCGATGCCGTGCCTGCCCTACACTCTGCCCAGGAGCAGCCGCAGGAATTGTCCGTCGGACATGCGGCCGAATTTGCCCTGGCGAACGACAACCAGGTCGTTCGAGGGGATTACGAAGAGGCGCTGATAGCCGGAGCCGATCGAGGCGACCATGTCGCCCGGGGCATCGCTGCACAGGCACGCGCCGCTCCAGTTTTGCCGATACCACTTCGGTTCGAGCATGTCTTCGACGTCCAGCTCGTGCCGCGATGGCGAATCGGCCTTGGCGTTGTTCCAGAAGCCCATGCCGAAGGCGCAGTTTGCGGGCGAGCCGTGCAGGCACGCGGACAACGAGCCCGCGGAAACGACGGGCTTGCCGTGATCGAGGATGAGCTGGCCCATCCGCGCCCATTGCCTTGTCGTGAGAATGAAGCCGGTGGCGAGCAGCGGGTTGCCCTGTTTGTCGGCGAGGTAACGTTGCGGGCCGAGACCGAGCGGGTGGAGCACCTTGCGCTCGAGGTATTTCGTCGGCGTCTCGCGGTCGCCGAGCTTGCGCTTAAAGACCTCGTGAAAGACTTGCAGCGCCGCCGGGCCGTAGATGAACGCGCTGCCCGGCGCAGCGACGAGCGGGGAGCGGAGCGCGATGGCGTCCCGGTCCGCGATGCCTTCACCGTGCAATTGAAACGCGGGATCGAGGCCGCTGGAAAAGGTGAGCAACTGCCGGATCGTCACGCGCGCCTTGCCTTCGTCGCCCCGCCATTCGGGGATCGTCGAGGAAACGCGCTCGTCGAGATCGAGGAGGCCTTCCTCCTGCGCCTTGAGCGCCGCGAGAATCCAGAAGCCTTTCGTGCCGCTGTAGATTTTCCGCGCGCCGCGCGCCGACTCTCCTGCCTGATAATCCTCGAAAATCACGCGCCCGCCTTGCATCACCAGCATCGCGACGCCCGTGTGCGCGGCGGAATATTGCGCAGCCGCCTCCATCTGCGGCGCGCCGATTTCACCCGCGACTGCCTTCCGTGCCCGCGGACCGAGATACGCGGCGGCGGACAGACCGAGCGTCCGCAAAAGTCGGCGGCGCGACACGTGGTGATGCGAAATATGGTGGTGCGAATGATCCCTGGACATAGGCGGCTGATTTACGTGGCAGTGTCTCTCTGACATTTCGGACAAATTCCGAAAATTTCCAGTGTGTGCGTGACTTTGGCGTAGCCCATCTGCCGGGCGAGCCGTTCGAGGCTGTCGGCGACGCAAACGTCGAGCGTCGCGACCCCGTGGCACGAGCGGCAGATGATATGGTGATGATGATGCTCGCCGGTGTTGATCTCGTAGCGATACGAGCCGTCGCCAAAGTCGCACCGCCGCACGACATCGACTTCCTCCATCGCCGTGAGGCTGCGATAGACCGTGACGAGATCGCAGCTTCCCTTCGGCAGCCGCCGATGCACTTCTTCCGCGGTAAACGGCCCGTGCTCGCTCGTGAGGATGCGCAGCATCGCCTTGCGCGGCTCGGTCACCCGAGTGTGATTCGCGCGGAGCGTCTCCAGGGCGGCGTCGAATTGCGTGGCGGCCGAGGGGTGTTCGTGCGGCATTTCACCGGATGATCTAGCCGAGGCAGGGGTGATGTTCAACCTGGCGCGTAGCGTCAGCATAGGGCGGGCTCTGCCCGCCCTATTCCATCGACTCGAACCGCCATTCCGCTCGCGGGATGAATTCGGAAAGGTCCGGCTCGTAGCCGACGCCGAATGGCGCATTGACGATGCTGCCAATCTCCATCTCGCCGCCGGCCACGCGCACCGTGGGAAACCCGTCTCGATGCCGCGCGTAGAAGTCGCCGTGATGCCGAAACGCCGCCTCTTGCACGGCTTTCGGAAACTGGCTCAGGCCGGCAAAGTAGTGATGGCCATTCCGCTCGATGTGCTCGATGCCCAGCGCTGCGGATGCTGCCAGGTCTTGCTGCACCGCAACCGGGCCAAGATTGGTCAGGTCTTCGCCGCTAAGATGCCACGAACCATCCGGGTGCGTCTCGCGCTGGCGGGCAATGAGGCAGGCGCTCGCGATACCATGGAAGACGCCCTTGCAATTCTTATGGCTCGTCCCCGCATAGCCGCCGGCCAGCGCCCGCGGCAGCGAATCGAGTTCCGCGTCCGACTCATCGATGATGATCGGCGGGCGCTCCTTCCACGCGAGCAACTCCGCCGCCAGCGCCGGACTGAGCGCGACGCCGCGGTAGAACGGCTGCTCGACGAAGATTAGCCCGTCGAGAAAGCGGGCGAGCGCCGGGTCGGCGTGCAGTCCTTCCCACAGCGCGCGGAACGGCGCGACGGCGTGGAAGTTTTCGTTGCCGTCGAGCGTGAAGCGGCACGCGTTCGCTTCACGCCCGATGACTTCCGCAATCTTCCTCAGCCGCGCACGGTCCTTCGCCACATCGCCGCTCAGCTTGATCTTGAAATGCGTCAGGCCATACGCACGGATGACTTCCTCCAGCGAACGCGGCAGGCCGTCGTCCGGGAGCTTGGCCTCGACGAGATCATCCGCGGTTAGCGCGTCGGCAAGGCCGACGGTGTGGCGCGCGATGATGCGCCGCCGGGGCTGTGCGGGCAGGAATTCCCGCAGATCGCGTTTGCCGAGATCGGGATGAATGGCGTCCAGCCGAAAGCCGAGGTCGCCGTTTCGCAAGGCGCGGGCAAATGGTTTGCCGGCCCGGCGGCACGACGCATCGATCACCGCCCGCTCGATCAGCGACACGCCGAAGCCGGACAGAAGCGGCGGGATGTTTTTTGCGCGCGCCCACTGCTCCTGCGCGCGCCAGACGGTTTGCCAAAGCGCAAAGGCCGTTGGCGCCGGACCGCGGGCGACCGCGATGGCGTGGTCGATCACCGCCAGCATGTCGTCGATCTCTTCGCGGTATCCCGTGTTCGGGTCCTTCGTGAACCATTTGGGAATGAGGTTGTCGGCAGCGAAGCCATGCACTGTCTGGCCGTCGATCTGTGCCGTGGCGCGCATGATGAGATGCGGCGTGCGCGTCATCAGCACGATGCCGAAGCGGAACGGAATCCGCAGGGTTAGGTTGCGGAGAAAGAGTTCTGTTTTCTCGAGGGCGATGCTCATGCGCCAGCCTGCGCCGCTGGCGCTGGCAACTCCCGTCCGATCTCCGCGACGCGATAACCGAAACCCGGCCCGCGCAGCGTGCTCAAATCAAGGACACCTTCCCGCCGGCGATAGATGCCCGGATGCACGCGCGCCTCGGGCAGCGACGCGTCGGGGCTGAACTGCATGCCGTTGCTCTCCACACCCATGATCGTGCCCGCGTACGCCGCGAGCGTGACGTGCGGGATTTGCGCGAACATCGGGTTCGTCAGGTCCTGCACCATCAGCGTCATGCCATGTGCCTTCGCCCAGCACAGGCTCAGAAGCGCGCCGGTCAGCGTCTTGCACGTTTTGAGCGCGACGCCGGTCCAGCCCAGCTCGCGGCCGAGCCGCACGAAGCGCCAGTCGTGCGCGCTTTCATCGAGGAAGAGCGGCTTGCGCGCCGAGACGCTGCGCACGTCGATGCAGTTCGCCTCGAGGTCGTATGGAAACGGCTGCTCGATGTAGAGCAGCATGCCGTAGATGCGTGGCTCCTCGGCGAGCAGGCGATCGAGGATATCCGCGACGTAAGCCGGGTCGGTGACGGTGCAGTTGAAGTCTGCGGTGAGCCAGTCCACGCCTTCCTCGATCGAGAGCTTTCCGATTTGCACGATCCGCGCGAAGTCCCAGGCGGCGTCCGTGCCGCGCAGCTTGATCTTGAGGCAGCGCAGCCCGTCGGCGCGAATCCAGTCGCGCAGCAGCACGGGGTAGCCGTCGTTCGGTTCCTTGCCCGTGATTTCGGCCGGCTCGACGGGATCGAGCCCACCGACGAGATGCCAGACCGGCATTCGCTCGCGGCGCGGCGTAAGAAATTGCGCGGGCCATTTCCCGGCAAAAACCGCATCGCCAAAAAAATGCGCGAGGTCGCTGCTGAGCCATTCGCTCGAGAGCGTGTCGAACACCGGGCGCCCGTGGAGCTGGCCGTACGCATCGAAGATCGCGAGGTCGAACGGCGAATGCGCCACGAGCGCGGCAAGGTGCGGCAACTCTTCGCCATGACCACGATTCGATTCCATGCGCAGCACCTCGAGTCGCTGCTCCTGGAAGCGATGTCCGAGTTCCATCGGGTGCCCCCACTCGCCGAACGCCACGACCTCCTGCACAAGCCGCCGGCAAAACTCCTGCATGCGATCTTCGCGCTCCTGCCAACTCAACGGGGAAGGCCACACCCACGCGACGCTCAGCGGCGTTTCGCCCCAGCCTTCTGCACTGCGCCCGTTGCGATCTTCGACTCGCACCTTCACGCGGGCGCAGGTCGCCATCGTCACGACTTGCGCGCCGAACTTCAGCGGCATCCGCAGCACCTGCGGCAGAAAATAGAGCGTCGCTTCGCAGACTCGGATGTCGGTGGGTTTGGCCATGCGGCTTCCTTTCCTAAACGGTCATTCTGAGCGAAGCGAAGAATCTCTGACCGAAGTCCTGTTCACACGTTTGCTTCAGGCGTCCGCTGCGTCGAGGATCGGCGGCGAAGAAGAAAGGCAGAAATCAGTGGTTCTTCGCTTCGCTCAGAATGGCGGGTGGGTGGGGACGCTGATTCTGATGCGTTATTCCAAGCCGAGGTGCTTCAACACTTCCGGCGGCGGGCCGGGGAATTCGGCCATTGGCACGTTGCCGATGTAGCCGATCGCCTTCCAGCCGACGGGCGTCGAGTAGTAGCCGCCGGCGGCGAGACCACGGAAGATTTTGAAGAAGTTGAAGCCCTGCTTCCGCGCCTCGGTGCCTTCGCCAACGATCTCGTCGAGGATCGCCAACTGCGACTGCTCAGGCAGTTCGGCGAACGGCTTGCCGAATTTCTTGCCGGCGTAACCATCGAGCCACGCCAGGCCGTCGCGCACGATCTTGAGATCAGCCTGCTGCTGCTCGTACGGCGCACTGACCCATTCGTTGATGAAGCCCGCGACATCGACGGCGCTCGCCGCGGGACCGTTGTCGTCCGCCGGAATGATGAGGTCGGCGAGGACTTTTGCCGTCTTCATCTCGGCTTCGGTGAGGACGAGCGGCCACGGGATTTCCTTTTTGAGCAAATTCGGATCTCTGCCGATGCCCATCGGGGTCTGGGCGAAAGCGGGCATTTCCATCGCGGAGAGCGCGATCGAGAGACCGATGACGCGCTTGAGGGCATCGCGGCGGGTGAGTTGTTCGTAGGTCATGGGTGGAAGCATCTTGAGTTAACCGATGTTCCCCTTCCGCATCTCCTCGGCGAGGTAGGTGCAGGAGCGCATGGCGAGGGCGAGGATCGTGAGCGTGGGGTTTTTGTCGGCGTTACTCACGAACGGGCCGCCGTCGGTCACGAACAGATTCGGCACTTCCCACGCCTGGCACCATTGATTGAGCACCGTGATTTTCGGATCGGACCCGAGGCACGTCGTCCCGACTTCGTGGATGATCGTGCCGCCCGCCATAATCGCTTTTTCAGGATCGGTCTCCGGTTTGCCCGGCGTGCCGCCCATCGCCGCGATGATCTCCGCAAACGTCTGCTGCATGTGCACCGCCTGCTTCTTCTCGTGGTCGCTCCACTTCCAATAAAACCGCAGCACCGGGATGCCCCACTTGTCTTTCTTGTCCGGGTCGATCTCGCAGTAGCAATCGTCGTTGGGGATCATCTCGCCGCGCCCGGCGAAGCCCACGCTCGCGCCGTAGTAGCGCCGCGCCTCGTCCTTGAATTTCTTCCCGTAGGCGTTGCCGTCCTTGATCGACACGCTCATCTCCGGCATGTGGCGTCCCCCGCCGATCTCGATGTGGTAGCCGCGCGCGAAGCCGAGTTTGCCCGCGAGCTGTTCCTTGTAGAGCCACCATGGCGTATAGACGTGCATGCTGCTCGTCCCGTCGGCGTTGTGCGGCGGGCAATTTTCCAGCGCGGGAATGTGACCGCCGAGATTGCTGCCGACGGTGTCCATGAGATAGCGGCCGACCTTGCCGCTGCCGTTCGCGAGGCCGTTCGGGAAGAGCGCCGATTTGCTGTTCAGCAAGATGCGCGCGCTCTCGCAGCCGCTCGCCGCGAGCACGACCACGCGGGCGGTCGCGCGCTCCTCCCTGCCGGTCTGCTTGTCGATGTAGAGCACGCCCGCCGCCTTGCCGTCCTTGCCGACGATCACCTCGCGCACCATCGCGTCGGTCATGATGTCGAGATTGCCCGACTCGACCGCCGGCGGGAGCAGCACGGTCGTGGATTGAAAATTCGCGCGGATCGAGCACCCGCGTCCGCACGGCGTCGCGTAAAAACACGCGGCGCGGCCATTGAGCGGCCTGGTGAGAATCGCCATGTGCGACGGGATCACTGGGATGCCGAGCCGCTGTGCGCCTTTGCGGACGAGCATCTCGTGGGCGCGCGGCTTCGGCGGCGGCTGGAGCGAGCCGTTGAGCGAATCGGGCGTGTTCTCGAGCCCGCGATTGTCGCCATAGACGCCGATGAGCGCCTCCGTTTTGTCGTACCACGGCTCCATGTCCTTGTAGTCAAAGGGCCAGTCGATGCCGAGGCCGTCGCGAGTCTTCGGTTTGAAATCGTACGGCCCCATCCGCAGCGAGATGCGGCCCCAGTGGTTCGTGCGCCCGCCGAGCATGCGCGGACGCCACCACATGAAATTCTGCGGGTCGTCCTTCATCTCCTTCGGCTTCCCCTTGGCCTGCCAATCCGTCGCCTCCTCCCACCGCCCCGAGACTTCGCGCTTAATCACATAAGGCTCGCCCGGCACCGTCCAACCGCCATTCACCGTCGCGTCGAAAAAGCCGAACGGCTTGTCCGGCGTGGACGTGCCGCGCAGCGGCGCATCCGCGGCCGTCTGGAACATCGGCGTCTCCGTCGCGGGGTCGTAATTGCGCCCCGCTTCGAGCATCAGAACTTTCAACCCGGCCTTGCACAAAGTGTATGCCGCCATTCCGCCTCCCGCGCCTGAACCAACGACGATGACATCATAATTAATGGCCGACTTCCGGGGAGTAATGAGGGGCATGCTGCGGATTTTCAAACGCAGCGCGGGAAGTGCGAGCGGAAAATGCGCGCGGCGCCTACTGAGGCGCTGTGCCCGCGCCGGGCTGGCGGATCGGCCAGTTGGAGTTGTCGCGCCGTGAGGTGTTGAGGATTTCTTCGACGCGCTTCGCGACCTCGGGCTGCGCGTCGCGAAGGTCGCGCGTCTCGCCGGGATCAACGCCGAGATCGTAGAGCTCCATCGGCGCGCCGGGGCGCACGCGCACACCTTTCCAACGCTGATCGACCAGCACGGCCTGCTTCGTGGCGCCCTCGTGGAATTCCCAATACAGCGCGTCGTGCTTCTTCTGCGGCTGGCCGAGCAGCTCCGGCGCGAAACTCACGCTGTCGTTCTCCGCAGGCGGCGTCGCGCCGGCCAGCTCCGCGCACGTCGCCATCACATCGCCAAAATATCCGACGTGCGTCGAAGTCTTGCCCGCCGCGATTTTCCCCGGCCAGCGCGCGAGGAGCGGCACGCGGATGCCGCCTTCGTAGAGCGCGCGCTTGATGCCGCGCAGTCCGCCGCTGGCATTGAAGAATTTCGGATCGTTGCCGCCCTCCGCGTGCGGGCCGTTGTCGCTGCTGAAAAAGACGATCGTTTTCTCATCGAGGCCCCGCTCCTTCAGCAGCGCGAAGATGCGCCCGATCTGCGCGTCCATGCGCGTAATCATCGCCGCCTGACCCTTGTGCGGAGTCGTCCAGTCCTTGTCCGCGTACGGGCCGTAGTCGGGCACCTCCTGGCCGTCCTTGAGTGCCCGCCCAGCTTCGTTGTTCGCGTGCGGGATCGTAAGCGCGAGGTAGAGGAAAAACGGGCCGCCCTTTTGTTCGGTCAGCCAGCGCTCCGCGTCGGCGGCGAAAAGATCGGCGCTGTATTCCGCCTTCTTCTCCGCATAGCCGCGCCCGAACAGCCCGTCGCCCGGGACTTCGTTTTTCAGGCCGACGGGCGAGTCGTTGCGCGTGAGGAAGGCGGGGTAGTAATTATGCGCGTGGTGCTGGTTGAGGTAGCCGAAGAAGTAGTCAAAGCCGCGCCGCGTCGGCTCGCTGCCGGAGCCGAGTTCGCCGAGCCCCCATTTGCCGATGAGCCCCGTCGCGTAGCCGGCTTTCTTCAACACTTCCGCGAGCGTCGGCTCGTCACGACTGAGCGTCTGCGGCGCCATCGCGGCGTGATCGTCGGGGCGATTTCCGGCAGCATTACCACGCACCGATACGTGACCTACGTGCCGGCCCGTCATCAGCACCGCGCGCGACGGCGCGCACACCGGCGCGCCCGCGTAGAATTGCGTGAAGCGCATCCCTTCCACCGCCATGCGGTCGAGGTTCGGAGTCTGGATGAGCTGCTGCCCGTAGCAGCCCAACTCGCCGTAGCCGAGGTCGTCGGCGAGGATGAAAATGATGTTCGGCTTCTCCACCGCGCGCAGCGGCAGGGCGAGAACGAGTAAAGCGAGGACGCGGGGGAAAAGACGCATGGGCGCCACGCTACCCGCTGCCGTCTGCTTTTGGCAGTCAGGAATCTGCACCGGTGCGAGTGGCAAAACGCCGAGTCGCATCCGGCGCAATCATCTCGCATTCTCCACCCATGTCATTGGAACGCTTTCACAAAGCCCAAGCCAGCGATTGGTCCGGATACCCGACCGCGCTCGCCGAAATGCGCGCCGGCCAAAAGTCCAGCCATTGGATTTGGTACATCTTCCCGCAGCTCGACGGGCTCGGGCGCTCCTCGACCGCGCGCGCCTACGCGCTCCGCGATTTCGACGAAGCCTGCGACTACCTGCGCGATCCGATCCTGCGGGCGCATTACGAAGAAATCGCCGCTGCCGTGGACGAACAACTCTCCCGCGGCGCCCCCATCGATCACCTGATGGGCAGCACGATCGACGCGCAAAAACTCGCGTCCAGCGTCACCCTCTTCCGCGCTGCCGCCGTGCGACTCACTGAAACCGACGCCACATTCGCCCCACTCGCCGCTCGCTGCGAAGCCATCCTTCAGCAACTCGCCTCCCAAGGCTACCCTCCCTGCGCCTTCACCCTCTCCCGCCTCACCGATTCCGCCCACGGCTGAGCATTGGTTTGGTAATCGTCCAGCGCCCTGTGCTATGCAGAGCCGTCTTTTCTCCCGCGCATGACCTCCCGCCTGACTCTCCGCGACCTCTCGCTGGCCTTCGCGCTTTTTGCCATCTGCGCGTTCTTCGCGGTGAAGGTGCCGGACTGGAATTTTCTCAGCGCCCGCAATCTCTCGCTGCTCATGATCGACTTCTCGATCACTGCCACGCTCGCGATCGGGATGCTGCTCGTCATCCTGCCGGGGCATATCGACCTCAGCGCAGGCAGCGGCCTTGGGTTGATCGGCGGGATCGCGGCAGTGCTCGTCACGAATCACCAGTGGCCGGCTGCCGCGGCGTTGCTCGCCGGGCTTGCCGGCGCGCTGCTGTTGTGGAGCGCGATGGGCTCACTGATCGTCCGCCAGCGCATCCCCGCGTTCATCATCACGCTAGGCGGCCTGCTCGTTTTCAAAGGCCTGTTCTGGCTCGTCATTCAAAATCACACCATCCCGGTCGTCACCGGCGGACAACGCAACCTCTACTCGCTGCTCACGACCTACTACCTGCCACCCGCGATCGGCTACGCACTCGCCGCCGTCGTCGTGGCCGGCCTCGTATACGCCCGGATCAAGGCGCGCGCCGCGCGGAAAAGCTACGGCTTCGAGACCGACGATAGCGAACTCACCTTCCTCAAGCTCTTCCTCGCCGCGCAGATCGTGTTCCTCTTCGTCCTCGTCACCAACCAATTCCGCGGCGTTCCCCTGCCCGCGTTGATCCTCGGCGCGGTCGCGCTCGCGGTCTGGGTGCTCACGCAACACACGCCATTCGGCCGTTACCTTTACGCCATCGGCGGCAACGAAGAAGCCGCGGTCATCTCCGGCATCCCGGTCGAACGCGTGACGATCGGCGCCTTCACGCTCATGGGCGGCGTCGTCGCGCTCACCGGCTTCATGCAGACGGCCTACGGCGGCAGTTCGACCACGACCGTCGGCGATCTCATGGAGCTGGACGCCGTCGCCGCATGCGTCATCGGCGGAGCGTCGCTCAAAGGCGGCCGCGGCACCGTGCTCGGCGTGCTGTGCGGCGCGCTCATCATGGCCTGCCTGCTCAACGGCATGTCGCTCCTCGCCGTCGAGCCGGAGAAAAAGTACATCGCCCGCGGCGCAGTGCTCATCCTCGCCGTGTGGATGGATGTGCGGCTAAGCCGCAAGGCCGCGTAATGCTTGTCGCTCAGAGAACGGTTCCCCGCAGGACCAGAAGCGCGACGTTGAAATAGATCAGCAGCCCTGTGACATCGACCAGCGTGGCGACGAAGGGCGCGCTCGACGCCGCCGGATCCAGCCCGAAGCGCCGCAGCACGAAAGGCAGCATCGACCCCGCGACCGAGCCCCAGAGCACCACGCCAATGAGCGCCACACCGACGGTGCCGGCGATGAGCCAGTGGTGTGGGCCGTAATCGTAGATGTGCAATTCCTGCCACACGGCGATGCGGATAAATCCGACGACACCGAGGATCAATCCGAGCAGCAGCCCCGAGGACAATTCCTTGCGCATCACGCGAAACCAGTCGCGCAGCCGCACTTCGCCCAGGGCCATGGCGCGGATGATGAGCGTGGTCGCTTGCGAGCCGGAGTTGCCACCGCTGGAAATGATGAGCGGCAAAAACATGGCCAGCACCGCCGCCTTCTCGATCTCCTCGTTGTAGCCTTGCATCGCGGTGGCGGTGAGCATCTCACCGAGAAAAAGAATGATCAGCCAGGTCGCGCGCTTCTTCACCATCCGGTGCAGCGGGATCGTGGGATACGGCTCATCCAGCGCCTCCATGCCGCCCATCTTCTGAATCTCCTCCGTGGTCTCCTGCTCCTGGATATCGAGGAAGTCATGCACCGAGACGATGCCGAGGAGCTTCCCCGCGCTGTCGATCACCGGCAGCGTGTGGCGGTCGTATTTTTTGAAAACCTGATAGGCTTCGTGGGCGGAATCCGTCGCCTTGAGCGCGATGAAAAGTGAGTCGCGAACGTCATCGACGCTGGCACTGACGGGGCAGAGCAGGAACTCGCGGATGCGCACGTCGTCGATGAGCGTTCCCACCTCGTCGGTCACGTAAATGACGTTGAGCGTCTCGGAATCGCGCCCGTGCTCGCGAACGTAATCGAGCACCCGCTGAACGCTCCAATCCCCGCGCACGCTGATGAAATCAGGCGTCATCCGGCGGCCGACGCTACCCTCCGGATAATTGAGCAACGATTGCGCGACGGCCTTTTCGTTCGGCGAAAGGAGCTGGACGAGCTGGGCGACCGCGGCGCCCGGCAATTCCTCAAGGAGCGCCGTACGATCGTCCGGCGACATGTCGTTGAGAATGCGCGCGGCTTCTTCCTGCCCCATCGCCTTCAGCACCGCCCGTTGGGCCTGCGGTTCGAGATACTCAAAGACCGCAGCCGCCTGGCGGTTTGGCAGGAGACGGAAGAGCACCGCTTGCTGCGCTTGCGGCAGCTCCGTCATGCACTCGGCCACGTCCGCCGGCGCCCAGTCTTCGAATGCCTCGCGCAGCGCCGCGAAATTGCGCGCTTCGATCAGCTCTTTGACTTCGGGGCCGATGAGGTTGCCAAGCATGGGCTCCCTTCTCGGCGACAGCGCCGGATTAGGAAAGCGCGAAACGGCGGGGCGGGATGCGCCCGCCGGTTCGTTCGCGGAACCGCAGGGTGGGCTGCGCCCGCCGGTTTCCGGATCGGCGGCCAGGGGCCGCCCTACGCTTTTCGCCGGAGGAACACCGCCACATGCCCCACGCGCATGAGCAGCACGCTGCCCGTGCGCTCGGCGATCTGCGGCGCGAGCATCTTCTTGTCCTCCTTGTGATCGGAGAATTTGATCTTCACCAAGCCGTGCTGAGCCAGCGCCTCGTCGAGACTCTTAAGAAACGCGTCGCTCATCCCGCTGTGGCCGAGCTTCACCACCGGCTCAAGCCGCTGCGCGCGCGCCTTCAGCTCGCGCTTCTCCGCGTTCGTCAACGATCCCGACGCGTCGCCTTCGCCCGCGCCGCTCACTTGAGATATGGCTCCTCGCGGATCAGCCCCTTCGAGAGCAGCTTCTGCAACTTCGGGCGAATGATCACCGTGCAGTACGGATTCCGGTCGCCCGTCTGGTTGAAATAATTCTGATGATAGTCCTCCGCCTTGTAGAACTTCGTCAGCGGCGCGATCTGCGTCACGATCGGGTCCTTGAATTCCTTCTGCGCCTCCTTCTTCGACTTCTCCGCCGCCGCCTTCTGCTCGTCGTTCTCGTAAAAAATCACCGAGCGATATTGCGTGCCGCGGTCGTTGCCCTGTCGATTTAGCGTCGTCGGATCGTGCGCCGCCCAAAACACGTGCAGCAGCGTCTCGAACGATACCTCCTTCGGATCAAACTCGAGCTGCACCACCTCCGCGTGCCCCGTATCGCCTTCGCAGACCTGCTTGTAGGTCGGATTCGGCACCTCGCCGCCCGCATACCCCGAAGCGACCGACTTCACCCCCTTGAGCCGCTGAAACACCGCCTCAATGCACCAAAAACAGCCGCCCCCAAAGGTGACGTGCTGTGTGGCGGCGGACTTGTCGGAAGCGGGTTGGTCTTTCATGGGCTTTGATTCGGCGGCAAAGAGCGCGGTCGCGCAGATCGCAAACGCGGCGAGGGAGAGGGCAAACAATTTCACAGTCCCCGACAGTAACGGCAGCGCGAACCAGTGCAACCTCCCCGCCGACGCCCGCAGCGATTTGTCACTTCTGCATGATGGCTTTGCCGATTTGGTAAGGCGTTCAGCGCCGCCGCTGATAACCCGGCTCAATGATTCTGAATCTTCCAGGCCGGGTCAACTTGAGAGGGATTGAAGGCCGACCCCGACAACTGATTGACACCATCCATGAACCAGACGCCGACCACTCCGCTGTCGTGTTCCCAGATGAGATCCGGCTTACCGTCGGCGTTGAGGTCGCCCACCCCGCGAATCTTCCAGCTCGGGTCGGCGTAGTTTGGAGTGAGGAACGTGCTCGAGATTAAACTGATGCCGTTCATGTACCAAAGGCAAATGGCGCCACTTGTATGCCGAAAGACGAGGTCCGGGTAGCCGTCCCCGTTGAAATCTCCCGCGCCGACAATCTTCCAGCTCGGGTCCGCGTAGTTCGGATTGAGGAACGTGCTCGAGATCAGATTGATGCCGTTCATGAACCAAAGGCAAATGGCGCCGTTGTTGTGCCGAAAGACGAGGTCCGGATTGCCGTCCCGGTTGAAATCCGCAACGCCGACAATCGTCCAGTTTGGATCCGCCAGTTGGCCAGGGTTAAACAAAGTGCCGGAGATCTGGGTGAGTCCATTCATTAACCAGACGCCGACGCGTCCGCTATCGTGCTGCCAAACGACGTCGGGTTTACCGTCTGAATTGAAGTCTCCGACGCCGACGATTTTCCATCCCGCATCCACCTGCCCAGGATTGAACAGTCCGCCTCCAATCTGACTGATCCCGTCCATCAGCCAGACGCCGACGAGTCCGTTGTCATGCTGCCATACGACATCCGTTTTGCCGTCACCATTGAAATCAGGCGGCACGACTCGCGTAAAAACTACCTGGTCCACCCACGCCGCATCCGATCCCAAAGAGATGGAAATGTCCTTCAGATACATCCACTGCAAGTTGTGGCTCCCTGAGGGAATGGCGACGACGATCTGCTGCCAATCTACATCGCCAGAGATTCCGGGTGCCTGTGGCACCTCGGCGCCATCCAGGAAGAAATGCAGGAAGTCGTAGCTCGATTCGGAGGAGACCTTCCACCAGAAGCTAAGAGTGCCCGGACCGGTCATCGTCGTCTGCATATACGTGTATTGGCTGTCGCTGATGGTGCCGCTTTGGGCGGAGCCTGCGCCATCGTGCGTTGTCCCCGTCAGGCCAATCCAGTTGGCATTTCCCCCCGTCGTCCATGTGAGGCCGGTCGTGTCCAGCGCTTGCGCTAGTGTCAGCGATGCATTCACAAGAACACTTAGGGTTGCCGTGCCCGTACCGCCAGCTCCCGTGGCCCTCAGAGTCACCGTGTAATTGCCCGAGGTGGTCGGCGTTCCGGAAATCAGCCCGGTCGCCGCGTTGATGTTCACTCCTGGAGGCAGCCCTGTAGCCCCATAGCTGGTCGGGCTGTTGGTCGCTGTGATCTGGTAGCTGAAGATCTGCCCAACCGCTCCGCTAGAACTTGTCGCACTGGTGATGACCGGCTGAGTACCCGCGGTAAAGATTACCTGATCCACCCAGCCTGCATTCGATCCCAGTGAAACAGATTCGTCCTTGCTATAGTTCCACTGCAACGTGTGGTTGCCCGAGGGAATCGCGACAACCACCTGTTGCCAGTCCACCTCGCCCGAGATACCGGGCGCTTGTGCCACCTCCGCACCATCCACGAAAAACCTCAAAAAGTCGAAGTCCGATTCGGAGGAGACTTTCCACCAGAAGGTAAGAGTGCCCGGCCCGTTCGCCGTCGTTTGCACATAGCTATTTTGGCTGTCGTTGATGTTGCCGCTTTCGGCGACGTCCACCCCGTCATGCGTGTTAGTGGTTTGAGCCGTCCAATTCGCCGATCCACCAGTGCTCCACGCCAGGCCAGTGTTATCCAGGGCTTGGGCGAGTGTAAGATTATTGATCACTCCAGAACCACCTAAACTGATGTCGAAAGGGTTTTTGCTGCCACTGACGTTGCTGGCAATGTGGATGGCGGCGGTGCGCGCGCCTTGTGCACCAGGCGTGAAGGTCACTGAAAAGGCCGTGCTTGCATTTGGTGCCAGCGTTGTACTTCCCAAGGCACCCACTGCAAAATCGGCGCTATTCGAACCGTCCTTGCTCACAGATAACCCGGTGAGGTTTGCCGCGCCAGAGTTCACGATCGAGAAGGACACGGCTCCCGAAGTGTTGCCTAAGTTCACGTTGCCAAAGCTAACGCTTGCAGTTCCATCCGTAAGATTCGTTCCACCAGCAGGCTGCTGGACGCTGATGTCCGGCGCCAAAGGCGGAGCGGCCGTGTAAACAAAGTCGCGAAATTGGGCATTCCCGATCCGGGACCAAAGCCGTACATAAATGGCCTGACCAGTTCGAGGCAGATTGGTCACCGTCTGGGAGCGGGCCGTGCCCCACGCGTTGGAATTGAACAGGTCACTGTTGCCGGTGGTGGTTCCGACGTACAGCCAGTAAGCATCTGCCCCGATGCCTGCATCCCAGGAGAACGTAACCGTGGTGCCTGGCAGCGGAGACGAGGTCAACGGCGAAGTGATCGAGGCAGGTTGTGTTGCCGCCGTGCTGAATGAGAAGGGGTCGGAACTAATGCCGTTAGCCACGACGAACAACGAATAGCTGCCGACGGCCAGGTTGGCAGGCAGCTTGAATTCTGTGGTGACGGGCGTGCTTCCGGTCGACACACCGGTGCTGCTCCAATTGTAAGTCCGGCAGTAATAGACATTGCTGCCGGAGGTCAGCCGCACGATGGGATAATTAGTGGCCATCTGAGCGTCGTCACCATACGACGCACCCTCAGAAATGCCGTTGAGTTTTGTGCCAGTAAGATGATAAGAGCCGTCAGCATTCGGCGTAACGCTGCTGATGGTCGGTTTGCCAGCGGACAACGCTGAACCCGTGGGAGTATAGACGTAAAGCCTGGCTCCGAATCCCGACGCGGAGAAATTGGCATAAAGCGCGGAACCATTCGGAAGATTGAGCATGAGGTTCTGATAGGAAGAAGAATTGACCGTGTTGCCTCCACCGGGTGCTCCTACCTGGGTGAACGAGTTCGTTAGATAATTGTATTCGTAAAAACTAGTTGGAGAAGGAAAGTGGGTGGCCGAAGTGGGCGCTGGAGACACAGCGCACAGGATGTGACCATTCACCAGCATGACTGCCGGGGCATCGGGAGTGCCCCCTCCACCCGGAATGTCAGGCCCGGCCACCCATGATCCGTTTGTCGTGCTTCCCGATGGCGTGTAAATCGCAGTGTGCCCTGTTCCACCCAGGAAAAAGGCCTTGCCATTGGGCAGCAAGAAGGAACCTCCGGACTCATTTCCAAACGAATCATAAAGCGCGACCGGCACCGGCGCGTCAAAGATCCATTGATTTTGCGCAGGAATGTAGCGCTCCGCATTGGTGGTTGCCTTGTCCACTGTCAAAATACTGCCGTCGGGCAACTTAAGCCACGTTGCTTCGTTTTGAGAGCCTTTGGCGTTTGGACCGTTACTCCATGAGTTCGTCGTCGGATCGAAAATGAGCGTGCTGATCTGCTGCCCCTCCACCAGCGAGACGAGCACCCGCCCGTCCGAAAGCATCTCCGAGCAGGCGTCGCTGATCGTGTGGCCAGAAGCCGGGGCCGAAGTCCATGTATTCGTCAGCGGATCATAAGTTTCACCTGTTGTCTTCCCGGTGCCATACTCGCCGCCCGCCACGAACACGCGCCCATCCTTGAGTACTTGCGAAGCATACCAGAGACGTGTGTCATGCATCGGAGCCAGAGTTGACCATGTTCCGTTGACGTAACTGCCGTTGACCGGCGTCAAACGATACCAAGTTCGGCTATAGCCATTCGCAGCAGTGTAGCCCTGTTGACACATTACGGTGCCGTCCGAAAGCAACAGCATCAGTCCCACCGACCCCGGTGCTGTATTTGCAAGCGCCGTCCACGTGCCTTGGGCTTCGACTCGACTGGCGATCGGCAGCCCCAATAGGACCAAGAACAGCGCCAGCCAGCCACCTCGTCGGGCAATGCAAGGGCGAACATTCCACCACAACCGAACCAAGTTGCGCAATAAAGTCGATAAAGGGTTCATGCGTGTGGTGTGAGCCAGAGCTTTGGTCGCGGATTTCGACCTCTGGTGGAGCGCGCCACGGGCAGTGGCAGCGGGACAGATGGCGCCGTGGACAATGTGCAGCGAATTCCGGTCAGCGAGCCGGAACGGCGCAGGGAATGATTGATTGTTCACCGAGGGAATCTTCTGGTTTTTAATGAGCCTCGTGGAACGAGGCCCGGATGGTGTTGGGGCGGTCTTCAAAGATTGTGTGCCCTTCTGGAGTCCAGGAGCGGGAAAAGGCAGGTAGTTTGGTAAACTCCCGGGGTCGTTTGCCGGCTACCGGGGTCGTCTGCCGGACGCCCAAGGTCGGAAGCCGGACGACACCGGTCGTTTGCGGAACGACGAGGGGCGTTGGACCGGCGGCCTCGGGAGCCGTGGCGGCGACCAGGGTCGGAGGCTCGGCGACGCAGGGCGCCGCGCGGACGACTTTCGCGGCTGGAGCCGACAGAGTGCCGGAGAAATACGGCCACGAGGCTACGCAGGGTTGGTGGATGAAAGCAATGGACGCTGTGCCGCGCGCAAAATCCGCCTCGTAAGTATGGGTAGCCGAACGATGGCTTGCGCCGAAAAATTGAGCCTCCGAACCATCCGAGGATGCTCCACCCTTCCACCACTCCGAAAGCGGCGGACGACACTTACTCGCGATAAATTGCCGATTCATGATCGCTAACCGAACGACGCGGGTGTAGCGGGTTCAGGAACGCGTGGCAATATCTTTTTGGAGCGATTGCGAAAAACTCCTTTCCCGAATCGTGATAGGGAAAACTCCGGGCATTCCCCGTATGGAAGTAACGGACACTTAGGAGCCTGTTGAAAAACCTCGTCTGAGACGAAGTGGTTTGGCTAGAAGAGGGGATGTTCAAGCCGCGCAGAAAGACGCCCGTGCAGAAGGAGTTCTGGGTGGTGGCGGAGCGATTGCCGAAGGCCAGCCCGAGCCGCTTTTATGAGTTACTCAATCGTACGCTGGAGAAGATGGAGTTCGCCCGTCAGGTCTGGGAAATGTGCGCGCCAGCCTACGCAGAGGTCTCTCGCGGTGGGCGGCCGGGGATTGATCCGGTGGTTTACTTCAAGATGTTGATGGTCGGTTTTTTTGAAGGCTTGGAAAGCGAGCGGCAGATCGCGGCGCGCTGTGCGGATTCGCTCTCGCTGCGCGGCTTTTTGGGTTACGCGCTCGAGGAGTCCACGCCGGATCATTCCAGCATGTCGGTCATCCGGCAGCGGCTGGGCAGCGCATGCTTTGAGCGGGTCTTCGCGGTGGTGCTGGGGGCGCTGCAGCGGCACGGGTTGCTTAAAGGCCGGCACCTCGGGATCGACAGCAGCGTCATCGAAGCTAACGCCAGCCTGCGCAACTTATCGGAGCGCAACACCGAGGAGGGTTACTGGAGTTACGTCCAGCGACTGGCCAAAGAGGCTGGTTTGGAGACCACTGACGGCGCGGCCTTGCGCAACTTCGACCGCCACCGGGCGGGCAAGAAGCTCAGCAACGAGCAGTGGCAGAATCCGCACGATCCGGACGCGAAGATCGGGCGGACCACGGACGGCGCTACCGACATGGTTTACCTGCCGGAGCACACCGTGGATCTGGACACCGGCGTTCTCGTCCAGGCGCAGGTGCTGCCGGGCGATCACCGCGACAGCGAAGAGCTCAGCGCGCGCGTCATCGAAGCCGTCATCAATGTGCAGGAAGCCACCGGCGACCCGGAGGCGGTGCCGGAGACGCTGACCGGGGACAAAGGATACTTCTGTCTCTTGGAGATCGGCCGGTTGCAGGAACTCAGCCTCAAGACGGTGATCAGCGACCCGCGCCGCGCGCAGCGACGCTTCGACAAGTTGAGTAGCGCCCAACGCCAGACCTTGGCCCGCGCCCGGCGTTCGACGAGCAGCAAGTATGGCCGCTCGCTGCTGCGCCGCCGTGGCCAGCACATCGAACGCAGCTTTGCCCACGTGCTCGATGCCGGCGGAATGCGGCGGGCCACCTTGCGGGGCCTCGAAAACCTGAACAAGCGCCATCAGATCGCCGCGGCCTGCTACAACCTCTCCCAGCTTCTGCGCCGGCTCTACGGAATCGGCACACCCCGGCAGTGGGCAGCGCTTTGCGCCTGGCTCATCGGCGCGTGGAAGCTCCTCGTCGCCCCTCTGGGGTGCATCCTTCCCTCAAACCGCGCAATGCTCTCCACCCAAGTGGTTCGTCACGCCTGCTCAAGCCAAAGCAAAATCGCTAGTTTTTCGACAGGCTGTTAGGAGCCTGTTGAAAAACCTCGTCTTAGGCAGTGTGAAGTTAGTAAAGAAAGGGATGTTCAAGCCGCGCAAAAAGACGCAGCAGCAAAAGGAATTCTGGGTCGTGGCGGAACGCTTGCCAAAGGCCAGCCCGAGCCGGTTCTATGAGTTACTCAATGGAACGCTGGAAGGCATGCACTTTGCCGAGGAGGTCTGGGAGATCTGTGCGCCGGCTTATGCGAAGGAGAAGCGCGGAGGACGGCCCGGCATCGATCCGGTGGTCTATTTCAAGATGTTGATGGTCGGCTTTTTTGAGGGCATCGAGAGCGAACGGCAGATCGCTTTGCGGTGTGAGGACTCGCTGTCGTTGCGTGGCTTTCTCGGCTACGCCCTCGATGAAGTGACCCCGGACCATTCGAGCATGACGATCATCCGGCAGCGCCTGGGTGGCGAATGCTTTGCCAAGGTGTTTGCGTTGGTGCTGGCGGCGTTGCAACGGCATGGCTTGCTCAAGGGTCGGCATCTGGGGATCGACTCCAGTGTCATCGAAGCCAACGCCAGTCTGCGCAGTCTGAGTGCACGCAATACCCAAGAAGCTTACTGGGACTATGTGCAGCGGTTGGCGCGGGAAGCGGGTCTGGAGACCACCGACGGCGCCGCGTTGCGCAACTTCGATCGCCACCGGGCAGGCAAGAAACTCAGTAATGAGCAGTGGCAAAACCCGCACGATCCCGACGCGAAGATTGGCCGGACCAAGGATGGAGCCACCGACATGGTCTATCTGCCGGAGCATACGGTGGATCTGGACACCGGAGCGATCGTGCAAGCACAGGTGCTGGCGGGGGATCACCGCGACAGCGAAGAGTTAAGCGAGCGAGTCATCGAGGCGGTGGTGGCCGTGCAAGAAGCCCTGGCCGATCCGGAGGCGCTGCCGGCAACCCTGACCGGCGACAAAGGCTACTTCTCGCTGCTGGAGATTGGACACTTGCAGGAACTGAGCATCAAGACGGTGATCAGCGATCCGCGTCGTGACCAGCGGCGCTTCGACAAACTGAGCAGTGCGCAACGGCAGACTCTGGCGCGAGCCCAGCGTTCGGCGAGCAGTAAGTATGGCCGAGGTCTCCTGCGCAAGCGGGGCCAGCACATCGAACGCAGCTTTGCCCATGTCCTCGATGCCGGCGGGATGCGACGGGCCACGTTACGGGGCCTGGAGAACCTGAACAAGCGCCACCAGATCGCCGCGGCCTGCTACAATCTCTCCCAACTCCTGCGCCGGCTTTACGGAATAGGAACTCCAAAGCAGTGGGCGGCGTCTTTGGCGTTGTTCTTGTCACCCATACTCTCTCTGGTCATCGCTGGGTGCCATTCCTTGGCAACTAAAGTCAGAGAATTAGTCGTCAGGTTTTTCCGCGGCTTCTTTCTTCGCCAAGGCGGACGGCCGCGATTATCCCAGTTCTTCAACAGCCTGTTAGCGACCGTTCCCTAGCCGCGAGGGCCAATTAGGTCCCGCGGAAGCTTCAGGATGTTATCCCCGTCGTCGAGCGGGTCGTCGCTTCCGCGCCTCACCTACGGCAACGACGGGGCCGATGCCCTCCACATTCGTAGCGAATGCGCCTTACGCCAGCAATGTCTTCACGACCTTCCCGTGCACGTCCGTCAGCCGGAAGTCGCGGCCTTGGAAGCGGTAGGTGAGGCGTTCGTGGTCGAAGCCGAGCAACTGAAGGATCGTCGCCTGGATGTCGTGGACGTGGACTTTGTCCTGCACGATGTGGAAGCCGAGGTCGTCGGTCGCGCCGTACGTCTGGCCCGGCTTCACGCCGCCGCCGGCCATCCACATGGTGAAGGCCTGCGGATGATGATCGCGTCCGAGAGCGCGGCCGAGCGCGGGGTTCGTCTCGACCATCGGGGTGCGGCCAAATTCGCCGCCCCAGATGACCAGCGTGTCGTCGAGCAAGCCGCGCTGTTTCAGATCCGTGACGAGCGCCGAGCTCGCCTGGTCGGTCGCGCCGCAGTTGCGCTTCGAGCTGCCGCTGACGTCGGAGTGCGCGTCCCAGCCTTCGTGGTAGATGTTCACGAAGCGCACGCCGCGCTCGATCATCCGCCGCGCGAGGAGGCAGGCGCGCGCGAATGACGGCTTGTCGGGATCGCAGCCGTAGAGCGCAAGCGTCTCCTTGCTCTCGCTCTTCAGGTTCATCAGCTCGGGCGCGGAAGTCTGGAGCTTGAAAGCCATCTCGTAGTTGGAAAGGCGCGTCGCAATCTCCGGGTCGCCGTCGCGCTCGAGCCGCTCGCGGTTCATCGCGCCGACGAGATCGAGCGTGTCGCGCTGGAGCTTCGCGTCGATGCCCGCGGGGCTGGAAACGTCGAGAATCGGATCGCCCTGCGAACGCAGCCGGACGCCGGAGTAAATCGTCGGCAGGAACCCGCTCGACCACAGCGCCGCCCCTCCGCTCAACCCGGCGCCCGTGCTCATCACCGCAAAGGCCGGCAGATCCTGCGTCTCCGCGCCGAGCCCATAAAGCGCCCACGAGCCGAGGCACGGCCGGCCCGGTTGCTGAAAGCCCGTGTTGAAGAAAATCTGCGCCGGGGCGTGGTTGAACTGGTCGGTCGTCACCGACTTGATGAGGCAGATGTCGTCCGCGATTTTCGCGAGATGCGGCAGCGTCTCGCCCAGCTCCGCGCCGCTCTGCCCGTGCCGCGCAAACTTGAACTGCGGCCCGAGCACCGCCGCATCCGGCCGGATAAACGCGTAGCGCTGCCCGCCGATCACCGACGGCGGAAGCGGCTTGCCCTCAAGCTTCGCCAGCTCCGGTTTGTAATCGAACAGATCGAGCTGACTGGGCGCGCCGGCCATGAAGAGATGAATCACCCGCTTCGCCTTCGCCGGAAAATGCGGCGCCTTCGGCGCGAGTGGATTCACCACAGTCGCCGCGCTCATTTGGGCCGTCAGCGCCTCCGTCAGCAGCCCGGCAAATGCGATCTTTCCCAGCCCGACGCCGCACTCATGGAGGAAATGTCGGCGGGTGACGTGCTGGCAGTGCGCGTGAACAGGAGACATGAGCAGCGACGAACCTACGACTCCTCCGCAGGTTGTCGAATCTCAGCGCTGCTTATCGGGCGATCGACAATTGTTCACTGCGCCGTCCACATCTGGCGGGAGAGGCGGATGATCTCGTCGAGTTCGGCTTTCGAGTCGCTCTCGCCGCCGAAGGTGAACGTGCCGGTGAGGTGCGCCCAATCCGCCGCTTCAAGCCGGTAGAGTTCGCGGGCGATGAAGACCTCCAGCCCGGCGCGTTCCTTCAGGTCGCTGGGATTCTTGGAAAGTTTCGCCGCGCTCTTCACCAGGCGCTCGCGTTGTTTCGCAGTCAGCTTGGGGATGGGGAGTTCCTGCACGAAATGGACGCTCACCGTGGAGGAGACGCGGCTGCGGATGTAGTAGTTGCAGACGAGCGAATTGAGCAGCGCGAGCGCGGCTCCGACTTCCTCCGCCGGCACCGCGTCCTGTGTTAGCGTGCCATCCGCCGCGAGTGCGTAACGCACGGGGATGAGATACATGAGCTTGTGGTTCATGAAGACGCCCGCCGGTACGAGCGCGGCGATCAGCGTGCGCTCATTGGTCGAAGCGGCGATTTCGCGGAAGGCGAGACGGGCGTGGTCGCAGTCGAGCGTGAATCCTTTGACGGCGAAAATCTCGCGGAGGCGCGTTTCGAGTTCGGCGCGTTTCTTTGGCCGGGGTGCGCCTTCCAGCAGCTCGACCTCGCTCTCGCGGACGAAATCGGCGATGCGGCCAATCTCCTTTCGGAGCAGTTCCTCGCGGGCCTCGGCCGCACGCACCATGAAGCGTGCAGGAGCGTAGGCGGTATCGAACTGATGGATCATCCGGCCCTCAAAGAGCAGCGCGCGATCCGCCGGCAATTTGCCTGCGCCGCGTTTCTCGATGAGCGCGCTGTCGCCCGTCGCGTGCAATTCTCGGCGGAAGCGGTAACCGAGCGCGGAGAGAAACGGATGGGCGTTGCGCAGTCGCTCGAAAAGCTCGTAATCGCGAGTGCTGCGAAACTCGACGAGCGCGAGATTCTCGGGCGAAAACTGCCGCGCCATCTCCACGCGGTAGCGGATGGCGGGCTGCGCGAGATCGGCCGGGCTCTGCAGGTAGAACCGCGCGGCAAACTCGTGATGCTCAGGTGTGGGCTGGCCCTTGATGACTTTGAAGAAGCCAAACTTGAAGCGGTTGTCGATGTCTGGAAAGAAGTGCGCGGATTCCAACTCGCCGGTATTGGCGTTGAGCCGCTGGAAGCCGCGGTTTTCCCACGAGTTGAGTTCTTCGAGCGTGTGCGTGGTGAAGAACTCGCGGCGAAGCAGTCCGCAGCCTTCGTCGGTCTGGAGTGCTGACGGCACGAGCAGCGATAGGCGTCCCCCGGTGCGGAGGAGATCGAGGTCCCGTTCGATGAAGAGCTTGAAAAGATTCCAGTCGCCGCTGCCCTGGTAGTGATAGGCGCGAGTGAAGTATTCCTTGTAAGCCTCGTAGCCGGATTCGTAAGCACGCCAGTCGTCCGCAAACTTGGGATCGTCGTACAGTCGCCTGGCGAACCACTCCTCGAAATCCAGTCCGCTCGTGGCGTTCTTGCCGATCAATGCGGCGCGCGCGTGCCGTTGGGCGAACTCCTTGCGCACCGGCTTGACGGCTTCCCACGGCGGGTTGCCGATGATGCCGTCGAAGCCGCCGTTTTTCCGTGCGCCGCCGGTGGCGTCGAACCAGCACGGGAAGAACATGAGCGCGAGACTCGACGGCGGTTCGGGAAAGGGCTCCGTCTGGAAATGGTCGTGCAAACCTGCGCGCATCTGCCGGCGCAGTTCCAAGGCTTCCTCCAGAGGCGCGTGGTCGCTGGGGTTGGCGAGGTAGGCGGTCCGGAGCGCAGCCAGTCGGCCCAGTTCGTGCCGATGGTATTCGGCCAGCCACGCGGTCTGCGTGGCGAGCGGCAGATCGACGAGCGAATCGGCGCAGACGAAGTTGAGTTCCAGATTCGGCAGGATGCGCTGCGCATCGCCGGGCAGGCGGCGGAAGTTGTAATCGCCGGGCGTGAGTTTCACGGCTTCCTTCCACACGTTGGTCTTGGCGACTTCCAGCGCGCCGCCATCCTTATCGAGGGCGTAAATGTGACGGAGGAGAATTTGGGCGACAAGCAAGCGGCGATATTTCGGCGCGAGCTTGGTTTCCTGCTGGAACTCTGCGGCTTCGCGGATGTTTTTCGGCAGGTCGAAGAGTTCGCCGCCAAGGTTCATTCTGTCCAGCCAGCCGAGTGCCGCCTCGATGCGGAAATACTGCGCCCACACGGCGCGGAGGACCTTGATGAGGAAACCCCCTGAGCCGGAGGCGGTATCGACGATGTGCAGTCGCGAAAGCCGCTCGAATGCTGAGCGGGCCGCGGCGAAGTCACATACGTCCGGCTGGCACGCGGCGCTGATTTCTTCGACCAATGGCCCGAAGAGTGACGCCACGAGGCTCTGCGCCATGGGCGTGGTGATCGTCGCGGGAGTGTAATAGATGCCCTCGTCCTTGCGATTGGCGGCGAGGAACATCTCGTAGCTCTTGCCGAAGATGTCCTCGTTGATGGTGCGGTAGTTGTAATTGACCACACCCCGCTGGGCGAGAATACGGTCCCACTTGGAGATGCCGAGGACGAGCTTCAGCGCATTGCAAAAGCGGCTGAGGTTGTCATGGCTGCGGTCGATCTCCTCCCAGATGCGCCGTTCGAAAAGTTCTGTGTCGTAATACTCGTCAAAGAATGGTTCGAGGGCTTCGAGGAAAGCCTGCACCACACGATGCGGGCCTTTGGTTTCCCAACGGTCCTCCTGCTGGTCGTACTCGTCCTGAAGGAAGCGGTAGGGAACAAGCCCATGATCTTCGAGGGTTTTGGCAAAGATGAGCTTGTTCAGGAGCAGGATGATGAGCCCAGCCGCGTCCTCTTGTTTCTTCCAGCGGACGTTTTGAAAAGCGGCGAACCATTCCTTGAGGTCCTCGAAAAACTGCCGGTCGAGGTCGGGCTTCTCCTGTGCGTCTTCCGCCTGTCGGAGCACGTCGAGGAGATCAAGCTGATCGCCTACCCGTTCGAGCAGATCGGCAAATGGCAGCTCCGCAAAAAACGAATCGGTGACGAAGAAATCGCGGGCGTTATAAAGGCAGGCAGTGCGCAGATCGGTCAGCACAACATACTCGTGCTTGCGGAGGTATTTTTTGACCTGCTGGCGATGATTTGCCGGCTTGAGCGGAGTGCGGCGCAGTTCGAAAAGATTGTATTTGTTGAAGAGGGGCTTGAGCTTGATGACTACACCGCCCGCGCTCTGATCTTCTCCACCGACCAGAAAATCGACAAAACCATCGCCGACGTTGACCTGTGGAATGCTTTTGAGCCGAGCGGCGTCGCGCGCGAGGGCCACAAACAAGTCCTCGGCGACGCGCTCCGGTTTGCTATCCTTGGCCAGCTCCGAGAGATATTTTCCAAATTGCTCGTACGCGTCGATCTCGGGAACGGCGACCGAAGCCGGCGGCAGGGCGATCTTCTCCCGGGCCACAAAAGTGCGCAAGTGGGCTAGGATTTCAACCGGGGTCACGTGGAAGCCGCGACCCTAGTCATTCGATCGGAAGCTGTCACGCAAGAGCATGTCCTATCGTTGCGTGAAATGATCGTGGCTTCTGCCCGACCTGAAGACTGGAAGCCTTTTTCCCAGGCTGGCGATGGTATGCGAGGGGCCGTCGTGACGCTTAGCTCCGGGTAATGGCTTCGTCGAGGTTCAGCAGCCCGCGGGCGAGGGCGGTCCAGGCGGCGGCTTCGTCGGGGCTGCTGGCGTCTTTCCCGACGAGCGCGGTGGCGTCGAGTTCGCCGTGGTCGAAGCGGGCGCGCTGGGCGTGGAAGAATTTCGTTAGACGCGCGAGTTCGTCGTCGGTCGGCGGGCGGGTGAGGCAGCGCCGGAAGAGCGTGCGGATGCGGGCTTCGACGGAGTCGGCGGACGCGGCGAGCGTGACGCCGAGGGCACGCGCGGCTTCGAGGAAGACCTGGTCGTTGAGCAGCGCCAGCGCCTGGAGCGGTGTGTTCGAGACTTCGCGGCGGGCGAGGCAGGCTTCGCCGGTAGGTGCGTCGAAGTTGTTGTAGAGCGCAAAGGGCGCGCTGCGTTTTTGAAACGTGTAGATGCTCCGGCGGTAGCGATCTTCGCCGGTATCCACATTCCATTTGGGACTGCCATACGCGGCCTCCATTACGCCATCGGGCTGCGGCGGATGCACACCGGGGCCGCCCATCTTGTCCGAGAGCAAGCCGCTGCCACGGAGCGCTGAGTCGCGGATGACTTCCGCCTCCAGCCGGAAGCGCGGGCCGCGAGCGAGCAGCTTGTTCCCGGGATCGCGCGCGAGGAGCTCGGGCGTCGCGCGCGACGACTGCCGATACGTCGCGCTCATGACGATGAGCTTGTGCAGGCGCTTGAGCGACCAGCCGTCGCGCATGAACTCGACCGCGAGCCAGTCGAGCAGCTCAGGATGCGTCGGCGAATCGCCTTGGAAACCGAAATCACCGAGCGTGCGCACGATGCCGTGGCCGAAAAATGCCGCCCACTCGCGGTTCACGGTTACCCGCGCAGTGAGCGGATTTTCCGGCGAGACGAGCCAGCGGGCGAAGCTCAACCGGTTCGGCGGCGCGCCATTGGGCAGCGCGCCGAGCGCCGCGATCACGCCCGGCTCGACGCGCTCCTTTGGTTGCAAGAATTCGCCCCGGTTGCGGATAAACGTCGCGCGCGGGTTCTCCGCGGGGCGCTCCTGAATTACGAGCGTGGTCGGATATTCCGGAGGCGTGCTGAGCGTGTCGATCTCCTTGCGCGCGGCGGCGAGTTCCGGCGCAGTCAGGAAAAACTGCTCCCACAGACTCGTCGGGAGGGCGGGCGTCCCGGCGAGGCCTGATTGATCGGGGGAGTGACGGCTCGCGAGGACGCTCGCCCTCCCAAAACCGCCCCGTTGCGCGTCGGTGAGTTTTTCCGCCGGGACGAGGAGAAGCTGCGCGACGGTGTCCGGCACCGCACGCGCTTCGGGCTGCGGATCGGTCGTGACCGACACGCGGAATCTCCCGAGCCCGGCAGCGTAGTAGCGCTCGCAGAGCAGCTTGAGGGTGAACTCCGTCGCGGCGAGCGGCGTGGCGAGATTGAAGACCGCCTCGTGGTCGCGCCCCTGCCCGCCATCGACACTCCAGCCGGTTTGCAAGTTGTCGTCGATGGCCTTGTCGGCGCCGAATTTGTTTTTGGAAAAGCTCTCCGTCGCGCGCGCCCACGGCTGCTTCGCGCCGCCGATGAGCAGCGCGATATCGCTGAGGAAGAAGTCGCCCGCGGAGCCTTCGTAAAAGATGCGCCCCGGCCCGTGCTTCGGCAGCCGGTCGTCGGCCAGCGCCTCGATGCGCACCGCAGTGATGCCCGGCGGCACATTCGCGAAGCGCAGCTCGTAGGTGTCGCTCTTCGACATGTCGCCGCTGACAAAAATCGCGTCATTTTTCTCCACCGTGAGCAGCGGCAGATTCGACTTCGCCTCGACCGGGTGCAGCGTCGTCCACCGCACCGCCCGCGCCCGCTCGCGGTCGAGCCAGTCGCCAAACTTCCGCTCGATCACCTCGTCTCGCGAACCCTCGTCCGTTTCCGACACCGGAAACTTTTGCGGCAATTCGGCCACGAGCTTCGCCAGCTTCTCCTGCCGTTCCTGCTCCCGCGCCGCGGCATCGGCGGGAGGCAGGTCGAGTTCCGGCTCGTCCGCGTTGTTCAGGAACGCCATGAACCCGTAATACTCGCGCTGCGTGATGGGGTCGTATTTGTGCGTGTGGCATTGCGCGCACTGGACGGTCAGCCCGAGCCAGACGGTGCCGGTCGTGCCGACGCGATCCGCCACCGCGTGATACCGGAACTCCAGCGGGTCGATGCCGCCTTCTTCATTGAGCATCGTGTTGCGGTGAAAGCCGGTCGCGATCCGCTGCTCGAGCGTGGCGTTCGGGAGAAGGTCCCCGGCGAGCTGCTCGATCGTGAACTGATCGAACGGCATCCCCGCATTCAGCGCCCCGATCACCCAGTCGCGATACGGCCAGATGCTCCGCGGGCGGTCTTTCTCGTAGCCGTTGGTATCCGCGTAACGCGCGAGATCCAGCCAGCGCCGCGCCCAGCGCTCGCCGTAACGCGGCGACGCGATGAAGCGATCGACGAGCTTTTCGTAAGCGTCTGGCGACGCGTCGTTGACGAACGTATCTGCTTCCTCGGGCGTCGGCGGCAGGCCGATCAGGTCGAGCGAAAGGCGGCGCGCGAGCGTGTATTTGTCGGCTTCCGGGGAAGGGGCGAGGTTTTCGGATTCCAAGCGGGCGAGGATGAAGCGATCGATCGTGTTGCGCGGCCACGCGTCGTTCTTTACCACGGGGAGCACCGGGGACACGGGACGCCTGAAAGCCCAGTGCTGGTCGTAGGGCGCGTCCTGCTCGATCCAGCGATCAAGGATCGCTTTCTGCCGGTCGGTCAGCTTTTTGCCGCTCTTCGGCGGCGGCATCTGCTCGTCCTTGTCCGTCGAGTGGATGCGCACGTGCAGGTCGCTCGCCTTGAGATCGCGTGGCACCACCGCCCGCACGCCATCGATGTCCGCGACCGCACCCTCGCGCGTGTCGAGCCGCCGCCCGCCGTCGCGCGTCTTCGGGTCAAAGCCGTGGCACTTGAAGCAATTCTCCGACAGCACGGGCCGCACATCGCGGTTGAAGTCGATCTTCTCCGGCAGCGGCGCTTCGCCGGCACACAAGCACGCCGCCGGGAGCAGCGGCAGAAAGATGAGCCAGGGGCGCGGGAAGTTCACGAGCCGCGCAAGCTATCGCAAAACGCCCCGCCGCAACACCCCGCACCGCTTACGCCTTCCCGTAAGCGTTTCCTGGCGCTGGAGTTTTGATCGGCAATGCCGCCGCCGTCTGCTTGGCTGGAGGCGATGTTCCCCAAGCTTGCGAATGGCGGCCCGGATGTTGCCGCGGATGAGATCGTGGAGCTGACGCGCCTCTACGATTGCGGACTCTACGTGCAGGCCGCCGCCCGCGCCGATGCCGTCCCGCCGGTCGCGCAGTGGCGCGGCACGGCGGCGCGCCTGATCGCCGGGCGAATCGCCAACAACGTCCATGCGCCGCGCCTCGGCACCTGGCTGCACCTTCGGGCATGGCGCGACGACCACTCCGATCCGGTTGCGGCATATTTTTACGCCTCGGAAATGAGCCGTCGCCGCGGGCCGCTGGCCGCATGGCGTTTTCTCCAGCGGCTCCCGCCATTCGCCGGTGCCACTGCGGAACAGCGCGCCGATTTGCTCACCGAGCAGGCTGAGCTTGCCAGCCAGTTTCGTGATTTCGAAACCGCCACCTCGCTCATGGAGCAAGCTGAGGCGCTGGCGCCGACACGTGCGTGGTTGTGGGTGGAGAAAGGCTATCTGCTCGAGCGGCAGGACGACTATGAAGGCGCGCTCGCCGCCATCCGCCAAGCGCTCCTCCTTCGCCCTTGGTATCGCCCGGCGGTGCAGGGAATCGCCCATCTTCTGCAACTCTCCGGACGCGACGACGAAGCGCTCGCGCTGCTCGAAGACGCGGCAGGCCGGCTTGAAAGCGCGGGCGTCCTTTCGCAATTGGCGGCGCTTCAGGTGGAGTTGGGGCGCCACTCCGAGGCGCTCGCGAGTTGGGAGCGTGTGCGGGCGCTTTCGCCGTGGATGGAGCCGCGCATGATCCAATGGTGGGAGGGGCGAATGTCCGATGCGCATTACCTCTGCGGCAATTTGCCGGCAGCCGCCGCATCCGCCGCGCGGGCGAAGAACGGATTCTTCGACATCGTCGCGCCGCGGCTCGCGTCGCCGCCCGCGGATGGCCGGCGCGTGCTGCTGTCGGTCGAGTTTGTCCGCCAGCATCACATGACCTGCGCGCCGGCGACACTCAGCGCGCTGAGCCGCTTCTGGCAGATGCCAGTCGATCATTTGGCGCTCGCCGCCACGATCTGCTACGACGGCACGCCCGGCCACATCGAGCGGCATTGGGCGGAGCAGAACGGATGGCACGTCCGTGAGTTTCGCGTGACGTGGGAAACGGCGCGCGCCCTGCTCGATCGCGCCATTCCGTTTGCGATGACGACCGTCGAGACGCAGAGCGCGCACCTCCAGGCGCTGATCGGCTACGACAGCTTTCGCGGCACGCTGCTCGTGCGCGATCCGTATGAGCGCACAACGGGCGAATGGCTGGCGACGGAGTTTCTCGAACGCCAGGCCGCGAATGGCCCGCGCGGCCTCGTCCTCGTGCCGGCCGCGGAAGCGTCGCGGCTGGACGGTTTCGATCTGCCGGACGCGGAGGTTTTCGACGACGTGTATCGGCTCGAACGCGCGTTGCACGTTTATGATCGCGAAGCGGCGGAGCAGCACTTCTCCTCACTCGAAAGGCGCGACGCTAGCCATCGATTGACGCTTTTCGCGCGGCGGTATCTCGCGTGGTACGACGCGAGCCTGCCTCATCAACTCGCCGCCGTGGAGGAACTGCTGCTGCGATATCCCGAGAATGCGAATTTTCTCTGGAGCAAAGCCAATGCGCTGCGCGAGCTCAGCCGGCGCGCCGAGTACCGCGAATTTCTGCACGCCACGGCCACGGCCAAGGATTCCGATCCGCTCTTCTGGCGGGAATGGGCGGAGGAACTCGGCAAAGACGCGCGCGAGACCTTCGCCGCCGAGCGCCAGCTCAAGCGCTGCCTGCGTTTCCGTCCACTCGAAGCCGACAATCTGCGTGCGCTCGCCAATCTGCTCTGGGATCGCCGGCAGTTCGCGGAAGCGACCGAACTGTATCGCCTGGCCGCGTGCCTGCGCGACAAGGTCGAGTTTCACGCCCGCTCGTATTTTACCGCCGCGCGGCATCTGCGGCAGACCGAGAAAGCGCTGGGGATGCTGGCGCGGCGGTTCGAAAAATTTGGCCGGCAGTCCGCCACGCCCGCCCGCATCTTGTTTTGGGCCTTGACGGCGCTCAATCGCGAGCCGGAAGCGTTTGTGAAACTCGACGAGGCGCTCGCGCTGCGCCCGGAGGATGGCGAGCTTGTGCTCTTCGCCGCCGATGCTTACGCGCGCCACGGCGATCCCGCGCGGGCGTCTTCGCTGCTCGCCGCCGCGGAAAAGCGAACGACCCCGGCGGAGTGGCTCCGCAGTTCCGCCCGCATCGCCGACTACACGTCGCGCCTCCACGAATCGCTCGCCTGCTGGCGCCGCGTGCTGGAGGAGGAACCGCTCGCGCTCGACGCACACCGCAGCGTGACCCGGCTTCTCGCCGAGACGGTGAATCGCGCGGCCGCGCTCGCGCATCTCCAGGCGACCTGCGAGCGCTTTTCCCACCATGTCCCGCTGCACCAGCTCTGGGTCGAATGGGCGCGCGGCGAAGGCGACGCGGAAGCCGAGCGCGTGCTGCGGCTTCTTCTCGCGCTCGATCCGCGCGATGCCTGGGCGCGGCGCGAACTGGCGCTCGCGCTGGCGGGACAGCGGCGTTTTGACGAAGCGCACGTGGAGCTTGCCGCCGCGGAAGCGATCGAGCCCAACGTCCCGCAGCTTCATTCCACACGCGGCCGAGTCCTGCTGATCGCGGGCCGTTACGCGGAAGCGCGCGAGTCGTGCCGCGCCGCGCTGCGCCTCGCGATCGATGAAGACGCGCCCGCCGCCGACCTGCTCGCCGCCAGCCGGACGCACGAAGAAAAATGCGCCTCGCTGGCTTTCATCCGCGAAGAACTCATCCGCCAGGTCGTCTTCGGCGACGGACTGCTCACCTACCGCCGGGAAGCATTCGGCATCCTCGACTCCGCGGAGCTTCTCGCCTCGCTCCGCGAAGCGCTCGATGCGCGTCCCGACCTCTGGCACGCGTGGTCGGCGGTCGTCCTCCAGCTCACCGACATGCAACAGGTCGATGAAGCGCTCACGCTCGCCCAGCAGTGCACCGAACGCTTTCCCCTGCTGCCGCGCGTGTGGCTCGATCTCGCGCAGGTGCACCGCTTTCGCGGCGAACGCGAAAAGGAAATTCCGCCGCTCCGGCGCACGCTCCAGCTTTCGCCGGCCTGGGGCTGGCCGAGCCGTCTGCTCGCAGACACCTACGGGCGCATGGGCCAGTATGACGAATCGAGCAAGATTCTCGAACAGGCGATCGCGGCGGCGCCGCTTGACTCCCAGAATCACGGCCATCTCGCAGAGGTGCTCGATCGGCTCGGGCGTCGCGAGGAAGCCATTGCGCGCATCGAACAGGCGCTCCGGCTCGATCCCAGTTACGACTGGGCCTGGGACAAGCTGCGCGAGTGGTCGCCGCCCTCGGATCCCAACAGCCGCGCCGTCGCGCTCGCGCGCGAAATCAGCCGCGACCGTTCCGGCGAGGCGCGCTCGTGGCTTGCGCTCGCGCAGGTCCTCGGCCGCGACGGCCTGGACGAATGCCTCGGCGCCCTCGATCGCGCCAACCGCCTCGATCCGCTCTACACGGACGCCTGCGATTACCGCGCGTGGGTGTTCGCCGAAGCCGGCCGCTACGATGAAGCCGCGGCCGCGTGCGAACCCGAGGCGTGCCGCGGAGACGTGCCGACAAACTTGCGCGGACGCGCGGCGTGGGTCGAAGCGCGGCGCGGAAATCTGCGCGCGGCCACGGCGAAGATGCTCGCGGTCGTCGAGCACGCGCCGGATTACTACTGGGGCTGGAACCAGATCGCGGATTGGGCGATGGAGGACCAGAATTACCAGCAGGCGCGTGACGCCGCCGAGCGCATGGCGCGGCTCGCGCCACGCAACGCCATTCCGCTCGGCTACCTCGCCGACGCGCAGTCCAAACTCGGGCAGCACGACGCCGCGCTCGCGAGTCTGCGGCGGGCCTTCGAGATCGATCCGACCTACGAGTTTGCGGGGCTCAGGCTGTTCGATCATCATCTTGAAAAGAACGATTTCGCCGAGGCCGAGCGTTTCCTGGGATTGCTGCAAACGCATCTGCCCGGCAGCCGCACATTGCTCGCCGAGCTGCGTCTGCGCGCCCGTCGGCGGCGGGAGGATGAAGCCTACGCCGTCTTTGAAAGACTGTGCTGCGCGCCGGAAGCCGATGGCTGGGCAATCAAATCGGCGGACGAGGCGCTGGCGAACACCGGCTGGGTGCGCCGCCAGGAAGAAATCCTGTTCGCGCACCTCCACGATCCGGCGGCCAATCCCGAGGTCGGCGCAGTCTGGGTCCGGCGCGCCGCCGCTCTCGGTAAATGGAAACGTCTCCGGGAAATCCGCCGCATCGATCCGTCGCGGGCGCTCGGCGAGCGCGCGCGCATCGCGTATGTCGAGGTGCTCGGCCAGCACAAGCGCGCGCGCGATCTCTCGCGATTCATGAGGAAGGAGCACGCCTGGCTGCAGGGCAACGCGATCGCGTGGGGCAGCGTCGCTTACGCGCTCGTCGAGATGAAGCGCTACCGCACCGCCGTAAAGTGGATGGACGACTGGCGGACGCACGCCGGCATTCGCCCGTGGATGCTGCAAAACCTCATCGCATCCCTGCGCGAACTTGGCCGCGACACGACGGCGCTCGAGGCCAGCCGCAAGGCGCTCACGTTGCCGCGCGACCAAACGACGCCCCAGCACCAGCTCTGGATCGCGCTCGACGAGGTGTCGCGCGGCGAGACGGACTCCGCGCGCTCCGCGGTCGCCGAGATGCGCGACCACGAGCTGAGCACCTACACGCGCGCCCTGCTGCAGATCATCCGCAGCGTCCTTGAAGTCCAGGCCGCCGCTCCTGACAGACAGAGCCGCAAATACAAGGAGGAGCGCCAAAAGCTGCGGGCCGGCGAATTCTACAACTCCTATTGTGACCCGGTCCTCCGCCGGGCCTATCGCCGTTGCCAGCGCGCCATGGGCCGAATCGTCGGGCGCCCCATAGCGGGTTGGTTCTACAGCTGGCTGCCGGTCGGCCCTGCACCCACGATTCCCTCCGCGGCCATCTGGATCCTGATCGTGCTAATCCTGACACTGATCCGCGCCTGCGACACCTCCATTCCGCGCTGAAACGGAACAGTTCGCCCGCGGCGGCAAATTCCATTTGCCACGCGTGCGGATTCGCGTGCAGCTTGCCGTTCCTATGAGTCATCCCCGTCGCGTCGTTGTCACTGGAATGGGCGTTGTCACCCCGGTCGGCAACGATCTGGCCACGTTTTGGAAGAATCTCACCAGCGGGGTCAGCGGCATCGGGCCGATCACGCATTTCGACGTCTCGGCCTACAAGTGCCGCATCGCGGGCGAGGTGCGCGATTTCAATGCGGTCGAGCATTTTAAGACGCCGAAAGATGTGAACCGCACGGACCGCTTCACGCATCTGGCGGTGGCGGCGGCGAAGAGCGCGATGGCGGACGCGGGGCTCGCGGGGCCGGTGGCGGATCCGGAGCGCTTTGGCTGCATCATCGGCAGCGGCATCGGCGGGCTGAAGACGACGGAGGATCAGCACACGGTGCTGATGGAGCGCGGGCCGGGACGGCTGTCGCCCTTCATGATCCCGAGCCTCATCAGCAACATGGCGAGCGGGATCGTCTCAATGGAATACGGCGTGCAGGGGCCGAATTACGCGCCCGTTTCCGCCTGCGCCACGAGCGCGCATGCGCTGGGTGAAGCGTGGCGGATGATCCGCGATGGCGATGCGGATGCGTTCATCGCGGGCGGCAGCGAGGCGGCGATCGTGCCGCTGGGCATCGGCGGCTTTGCGGCGATGAAGGCGATGTCCACGCGCAACGACGATCCGACGGCGGCGTCGCGCCCGTGGGACAAGGATCGCGACGGCTTTGTGATGGGCGAAGGCGCGGGCATTCTCATCCTCGAACTGCTCGACCACGCGCTCGCCCGCAACGCGCGCATCTACGGCGAGATCGCCGGCTACGGCCTCACGTCCGACGCTTACCACATGAGCGCGCCGCTGCCGAATCACGAGCAGGCGCAGCGCTCGATGAAGATGGCGCTGGCGAAGGCGGGGCTGAATCCGGGCGACGTGGATTACATCAATGCGCACGGGACCAGCACGCCCGTGGGTGATGTGGCGGAAGTGCGCGCGGTGAAGGCGGTCTTCGGCGATCGCGCGAAGGACGGGCTGATCGTGAGCTCGACGAAATCGATGACGGGCCATCTCCTCGGCGCAGCGGGCGCGGTGGAGACGGTCGTGTGCCTTGAGGCCATGCAGACGGGCGTGATCCCGCCGACGATCAATCTCGAGAACCCCGGCGACGAGTGCGACCTCGACTTCGTGCCGAAGGTGGCGCGCGAGAAGAAGATCAAGGTGGCGCTGAACAACAGCTTCGGCTTCGGCGGCCACAACGCGACGCTGGTGGCGCGGGCGTTCGAGGGATAAGACGCGGGCGCGGTTCCCCGCGCGTCAGCGGAAGTCGTGGGAGGCGGGCGTGGCGAGCGGGCCGACTTCGAGGGGCTCGATGCGTTGCGCTTTGACGTGGATGACGCCTTCGTGGTTTTGCAGGAGGCCTTCGATGATGAGGAACGGCTCCTCGGAGATGAGCAAGCGATAGCGCTCGAAGAGTTTCGGCGTGACGATCGCGTTGGCCACGCCGGTTTCGTCCTCGAGACTGATGAAGACGAAGCCTTTCGCCGTGCCGGGGCGCTGGCGGCAGATCGCCTGGCCGGCGATGCGGAGCAGTGTGCCGTTTTCCGCGAGCGGGAGGTCGGCCGCGCACCAGGCGTCGGGCACACTTTCGCGCAGGAGCGCCATCGGGTGCGGGCCGGTCGTGAGGCCGGTGCCGCTGAAATCGGCGCGCGTGCGCTCGGCGGCGTTCATCCGGGCGAGCGGTGGCGGCGCGGCGGACTCGGCGTGCGCGAAGAGGTCGTCGCGCTCGCGGCGGATTTCGACCTGCCATTGCGCCTGCCGGCGATGCCCGGCGAGGCCGTTGAGCGCGCCGATCTTTGAGAGCGTGCGGTGCGCGGCTTTCGGCAGCGTGGTGCGAAGCTGGAAATCGGCCAGTGTCGCGAAGGGCTGGAGCCGACGTTCGGCGACGATGCGCTCGCCATCTTCGCGGCGCAGCCCGCGCACATAGCACAGGCCGAGTCGGATGGAGTCATCCGCGCCGATCGTGCAGAGCCACTCACTCTCGATCACCGACATCGGCCGGATGCGCACGCCGCGTCGACGCGCATCGGCGACGAGCGTGGCCGGCGAGTAGAAGCCCATCGGCTGGTTGTTGAGCAGACTCGCGTAAAACTCCGGCGCGCGGTGCACCTTCAGCCAGCAACTCGCGTAAGCGATCAGCGCGAACGAAATCGCGTGCGACTCGGGAAAGCCATAAACCGCGAACGACTGCACCGCCTGCGTCACCTGCTCGATCACATCCGTGGCGACGCCATTGCGCTCCATCCCGGCGCGCAGCTTCACGCAGACCTTGTTCATCTTTTCCTGCGAACGATGAAAGCTCAGCGCCCGGCGCAACTCCTCGGCCTCGCTGCCGCTGAAGCTGGCCATGACCATCGCCATCTTGAGCAGTTGTTCCTGGAAAAGCGGCACGCCGAGCGTTCGTGCGAGCACGCCCTTCAGCCGATCATCGACATACTTCACCGGCTCCTTGCCCGTGCGCCGCGCGAGATACGGGTGCAGCATCCCGCCCTGGATGGGCCCGGGCCGGATGATCGCCACCTCCACGACCACGTCGTAAAATTCGCGCGGCTGCATCCGCGGCAGCGTGGCCATCTGCGCGCGGCTCTCGACCTGGAATGTGCCGACGGTGTCCGCGGCGCACATGAGATCGTAAGTCGCGGCGTCATCTTTCGGAATCGTCGCGAGATCGAATGGGCGCCCGCGCGCGGCGCAAAGCTCGCGTGCATCCTGCACCGCGGCCATCATGCCGAGGCCGAGCAGGTCCACCTTGATGATGCCGAGGTCCTCGCAGTCGTCCTTGTCCCATTGCGCGACGACGCGGCCGGGCATGCTCGCATTTTCCAACGGCACCACCGAATCGAGCTGGCCCTGGCAGATGATCATGCCGCCGCTGTGCTGACCGAGATGCCGCGGCAGCCCGTAGATTTGTTCGTAGAGCCGGATCGCCGCCTGCGTGCGCGGATGCTCGAGCGACGTGCCCGCTCGGCTGAGCTGCGCCTCGAGATTCAGCGTGTGCGGGAAATCGCCCGACGCGAACAGGTGCGAAAAGCGGTCGAGCGTCTCGGGTGGAAAATCGAGCGCCTTGCCGATCTCGCGCATCGCGCTGCGTCCGCGGAACGTGATCACGTTCGCGGTCATCGCCGCGCCGTTTGGAGCGTAGCGGCGATACACTTCCTGGATCACGCGCTCGCGCCGATCGCCGCTCGGCAGGTCGAGATCAATGTCCGGCCACGACGTGCGGCCTTCGCTCAGGAAGCGCTCGAAGAGCAAATTGCTCGCGACGGGATCGCACGCGGTAATGCCGAGGGCGAAACACACCGCGCTGTTCGCCGCGCTGCCGCGGCCCTGCACGAGGATGTCGCTCTCGCGGCAAAACTTCACGAGATCCCACACGATGAGGAAATAGCCGCTGAACTTGAGCCGCGCGATGAGGTCGAGCTCGAAGTCGAGCTGGCACAGGACCTTCGGCGTGAGCGCGGGAAAGCGCGTGCGCGCGCCTTCCATCGTCCGCGCGCGGAGAAATGAATCCATCGTCTCGCCGTCAGGCACCGTGTAGCGCGGGAATTCGTAGCCGAGATTTTCGAGCGTAAATTCGAGCCGCTCCGCGAGGCGGACGGTATTGGCCAGCGCGTCCGGGCGATCGGCAAACAGCCGCGACATGCGGGCGGCGGATTTAAGGTGACGCTCGTCATTCAACGCGACCCGGCGCCCGGCGGCATCAAGATGCGTGTGCTCGCGAGCACAGGTGAAAACATCGAGCACCGCGCGCTCTTCGGGCGTGGCGTAAAGGACGCCGTTCGTCGCCAGCGCGCGCAGCCCGAGCGTGTCGGCGAGAGAAAATAAGCGGTCGTTCAGCAATACTTCGCCGCGCCGGAGATGGCGCTGCACTTCTACGAAGACATTCCCTTTCCCGAAGGCGGAGACGAGCCGCTCAACGTGAGTGCGCGCCGCGGCGAAGTCGTCGCGCTGAAGGCAGCGGCGCGTCGCGCCTTCCTCGTCGCCGGTCAACGCAACCAAGCCATGCGCAAACTCGGCGAGTTCATCCCAGCGCACCGGGGCGTGGTGTTTCGTGCCGCGCAATTTCGCGCGCGTGATGAGGCGGCAGAGATTTTGGTAGCCGTTGCGGCTGGCGACGAGCACCGGCAGCACGCTGCCGTCGTCCATCGTCAACTCCGCGCCGACGATCGCGCGCATGCCGACTTCGCGCGCCGCGGCGTGCAGGCGGGCGCTGCCATACACGCCGTCGCGATCACACAGCGCGAGCGCCGGCAAGCCGAGCTGCGCCGCGGTCTCGGCGAGATCTTCCGGCTGCGAAGCGCCGCGCAAAAAACTGAATGCGCTCCGCGCGTGAAGCTCAACGTAGCTCGGCGTCATAGCAGCCCTCCACAAACCAGTCGTCGTTGTGCCGGCTCAGGCGATACATCCCCTGCCCCACGATCTCCACGTCCCATTCCTCGCCCGCCCAGCGATCGCGATCCCACCAGCCCCCGCTGGCGCGATACGGCCCGAGCGCTTCGGTGACGCGGCCATGCGCCGAGTCGGAAACGACGAACGCCGGCTCGTGACGGACGACCTGCACCTGCGCGGAAATCGGTGGCCGAAACCGGCGCAGCGGGAGCCCGACGGCGAAATCTTCCGCTTCATCCGCGGGCGTGTCGTGCAGCTCGTGAAAGCGCGGCTCGACGAGCCGGTAGCGATCGGGCCGATGCGTGTCCTCGACCTCGGCCACGCCGACATGATCGCGCCCGACCAGCGCCGCGAGCCGGGCCAGCGTTTCGCCGAACCGATTCACGTCGCGCAGCGGATTCTCGAACAGCCGGTGCTGATCGTGATCCGGTTTCGTCGGCTCGATGATCAGCCGCAGTCCTGTCGGGCGCTGCTCCAGTTTCAGCCCGTCGAGATGCGTTTCGAGGATGCGGAAAAGCACGGCAACGTCGGACGTCGGCGCCGGAATCGTGAAGACGCGCTCGTGCTTCACGCCGTTTTCCAGCGGCAGAACCAGCGTCATTTTCGAGGCGACGCGATACGCCGCGGCGAGACGCAGCGCGAGCTGATCGAGGAAGCGCCGCAGCATGAAGTAGAGCGGTTCGACCGTCTCGATTTCGTGCTCGAACTCGAACGCCTCGACGAATTCCTCGACCGGTCGCACGAGTCGCAGCAGCCGCTGGGTCTGCCCGGCAGCCCTTTGCCAGAGCCGATCCGCCTCCGGGCCGAGACGGTCGGCGAACTCGCCGCGCGGCAGGCTGGTGAGGTGGTCGAGCGTGTGGATGCCCCATTCGCGGAGCAGCGCGAGCAGGTCTGGCGGCGGATCGATTTCCGCGACGGCGAGCTGCGCGAGAAATGCCGGCGGCGAATGCACGACGAGGCACGGCTGCGCCCGGCGTGCGGCGAGAAACGCAAGGTCGGGATTCGGTGCGAAACCGATTTGCGCGTGAAGCTCCAGGGCCGCCAGATGCTCGCCGGATTGCTGCCCCACCTGCACCCAATTGCTGTCTTTGGCTCGCCGCAGATCGACCGTGCAAAAACCCGGCGCAGTTTCTTCCACGTCCGGCGAGAGCGAGAGCGCGACCTCGACCAGCGCCGCCTGCGCGACTCGCTCCTGCGACGCCGCGGGTGGCAGCAGCGCGAGTTCCGGGCAGCGCGCGAGCGCTTGCGCGCCCGGCATGCCCGACCGCACACCGCGCGCTTCCGCGGCCACATTCAGCTCAGCGATCGTGTCTTTGCCGTCGCGATTTTCGACGACTGCGACCGCGCGCTCGCGCAGTTCGTGGCGCAAGCGCAGCGCAGCCTGGAGATGAAAATTCGGCAGAAGAATCGCGGCAAACATACGGCGGCCTCATGCAGTGGCGGCTTCGAGCGCGGGCAGCTCGGAAAATTCCCGGCGGGCGAAAACCTGCACGTCCATCCCGCCGAGCAGCGCTCGCCGGCGCTGTCGTTGCGCCCGCAAATCCCAACGCTGCCGCGTGACGATTCGCACGCGCGCGCCTTCGATCATCGGGCACGGTGTGAGGATCGCGAACACGGTCCCGGTCGGCTCGACGAGCCGTTGCAAGCGGTGCCACGTGCTCGCGGGAATCCGGCGCAATTGCGGCCGCGGCGCCAGTTGCAGATCGAGGATGACGAGGCCGAGATTGCCATCGCGCAGGAGCAAATCCGCCGCTTTCACGCTCGCCTGCGCGTCGTCGCACGCGACCCACAGCAGCCGCCGCAACCGGCTCGCGGCCACACCTTGCGGGTCGAACGAGCGGCTCGCATCGACGAGCGCGGCGAAACTTTTCTCACGCTGCACTGCCGCGAGCATCGCCTCGATGAAAAGCGCTCCGGCGCTCGCGTGGCCGGTGAGTTCGGTCACCGCGCCACGGCGCAGCCCGCCCTCTTCCTCGTCGAACGCCGGCAGGCCGGACGCGAACACGCCCGCCGGTTTCGTTTCCGCGGCGGGAAATTTTTCCGCGAGCAATTGCCGGAGTGCGGTCAGGCGCGCGCCGGGCTCGGAAGCCGCGGGCAGCTCAATTTTTTCATGAACCCGCATGGCGCAAAAGTCCCCGGTAAACTCCCGCCACGCCGCGCCATTCGCGCGCCGGGACGAGGATGTCCTCGTAAGCGGGATTGCTGGCGCGAAGCCGCACGCGCTGCGTTTCGACGAACACGTGCTTCAGCGTCGCGCCGTAGCTGTCACCCGCGTAAACAGCCGCGATTTCGCCGCGCTGCACTTCGACCTCGGGACGCAGCAGCACGAGATCGCCGTCGAGGATGCCGTCGCCGATCATCGAGTCACCGTCCGCCTTCAGCAAAAAATCGCCAGGCCGGCTGGCGAGCCAGCGGTCGACTTCCACGAATTCCGCCGGCTGCGCGAGCGCTTCCTTCAGCGGCCCCGCGGGGATCGTTCCGAGGAGCGGCAGCCCGCCTGCCCCGACCGCCTGCCGGCCTTGCCCCGTGAGCCGCACCACGCGGTGCAGCCGCTCTTTGCCACCGCCGAAAATCTCCAGCCAGCCGTCGCGCTCCATGATTTTGAGCGTCGGCGTGAGGCTGCTCTCGCCGGCCAGACCGAGCTTGCGCACGAGCTCGGGGATGAAGAGCGGACGGTTTTCCCGCTCGAAACGAGCGGCGATCCGGGCGATTCGGCTTTGCGTCGGGGAAAGGAGCATATCGTGTTTAGTCACGATAGCTGCGCCTTCCAGATTCGGCAACGATTTCGCGGGAAGGCGTGGCGAGTGTCTCAGGTAGAGTGGGCGTCCCGCCCGCCGGTTCGGGCGTCTCGCCCGAATGCACTTTCGCACGCACAGGCACCTCCTTGCTGAAACGAAAGACCGCGACGCAAGATGCGTCGCTCGGCGGGCAGGATGCCCACCCTACCCGGGACGCCACCGCGCTTCCGTCCGGAAGTCAGCGCTGGACACCGCTGTGCGCGCGCGCCAGCCTTTTTTCTCTTATGGCACACCAGAAATCCGACGGAATGAATTACGCGCCGGAGGGCAAGCCGGCGCCGGTCGTGGAAAAAGGCGCGTTTCCTTTTGCCGCGGTCGCGCTCGATCACGGGCACATTTACGGCCAGTGCAAAGGCCTCACCGAAGCCGGCGGCGACCTGAAATACGTTTACGATCCCGACCCGGCGCGGGTGGAAAAATTCTGCAAGACCTTTCCCGGCGTCGAGCCGCTGCCGAGCATCGACGCGGTGCTCGAGAAACCGGAAATCAAGCTCGTCGCCGCCGCCGCGGTGCCGAACGAGCGCGGCCCGCTCGGCCTGCGCGTCATGGACGCGGGCAAGGATTATTTCACCGACAAGACGCCGTTCACGACGCTCGACCAGCTCGCTGCCGCGCGCGCCAAAGTCACGGCGACTGGGAAAAAATACATGGTCTATTTCAGCGAGCGGCTGCACGTGGAGTGCGCCGTGCGCGCGGGGCAGCTCATCGAGCAGGGTGCGATCGGACGCGTGGTGCAGGTCGTCGGGCTCGGGCCGCATCGAAGCTCACCGGGCAGCCGGCCGGCGTGGTTTTGGTCGCAGGAAAAAACCGGCGGCATTCTCGCGGACATCGGCTCGCACCATTTCGAGCAATTCCTTTACTGGAGCGGCGCGAAGAGCGCGAAAGTCGTCCACGCGCAGGTCGCGAACTATCACCACAAGAACTTCCCCGAGTTCGAGGACTGGGGCGAAGCGAACCTCGTCGCCGACAACCACGCGACCAACTACATCCGCATCGACTGGCTCAACCCCGACGGCCTCGGCACGTGGGGCGACGGGCGCGCGTTCATCCTCGGCACCGCCGGCTACATCGAGCTGCGCAAGTATCTCGACGTCGCGCGCGACTCCGAAGGTGACCAGCTCTACCTCGTCGATCACGCCGGCGAGCATCACTTCTCCTGCCACGGCCAGGTCGGCTACCCGTTCTTCGGTCAGCTCATCCTCGACTGCCTCAACCGCACCGAAAACGCGATGACGCAAGAGCACGCCTTCCTCGCCGCCGAGCTGTGCCTGCAAGCGCAGGCGATGGCGAAGAGGATCGAGTAGCGCCTCCAGTAAAGCGTTTTCCCTCCCTTCACCGCTTTTCGCTCAATTCAGAGGCGCTGCTAGGCGCTTTCGATGAATCCAGCCGCGTCAATAAGCCTGCTGATGGCGTCATCGTTCTTCGCGACCGGATGCGCAACGCGACCCGCGACTGCCGATGCTTACAACCCAATGCCCGAGATTTGGGCGTCGATCGCAGGCGGAATAGCCACACTCAAGAAGATCAACGCGACCCAAGCGCAATGGACCAAAGCCGCCGATTCTGCCAAACGGATTACGACACTCGCTCAACTCCACACAGCGATTGCATGTCTCGGAACTCCTCCTGATGATGTCGCACGGCAGCGACGCAACGAGCATTTGGAGCGGCTCTTCCGCGCGTCTCACAGCGCATTCCATTTTTCATGGGAGTGCAACTTCAGTGCCATCGTCTTCTTCGATGCCAGCGGCCATCCGAAGTATGTCGCGCCGTAGCAAAAGATCCGCAACGCGGAGGCTGTCATTCGGTTGCTCCCACTGCCTTGGTCTCCAGCCGTTTCCCGCGCGTTGACCGGCACGAACGCCCTCGATAAGGTTCCTGCATGTCGCTGGCACAACTGAAAGATCAGGCAGCCCACTTGCAACTCGGTGAGCAGCGGGAACTCATCGCGTTCCTCATCGCACGCCAGACGGAGCAGGACCAAATCTTTCAGGACACTCTGGCCCGGAAGATTGACGACAAGGATCCGAAGCACTGGGTCGAACTGGACGAGTTGCAGAAGCGCTATTCCGAATAGCGTGACCCATGGAATATCGGCTTGTGGTCGATCTGGAGGCGATCGCGGTTCTGGATTCGGTCCCGAAGAAACTCCGGACGCGGCTTCTCAACCATTTTGTCAAGCTGCGTTCGACGCCTGACCAGTATTCCGACTATCACGAACACGACCGGACCGGCGTCGCGTCGAAATCAGCGTCTTGGCAGGCTATGCGACCCACTATTGGATCGATTTCGCCGACCGGCATGTGAAGGTTCTGGCGATCAAACTGGCAGACCGGTCGCCGTTTCGAGCCCGACAAACTCACTGCTGGAATTTGCCGCCGGCTCGCGGCATGGTTGTGGTGTGAAATCCCTGACCATCCTCCTCACCACGTTCGCCCTCGCGTTTGGCTTCATCGGCTGCGCGACTCAGGCCAAGAAGAAAGCGGAAGCTTCCTGCTGCGGTTCGTCCGAGTGCACGACCGACAAGAGCTGCCCTTCGGATCACGCGAAGGGCAAAGGCAAGAAGGGGTCCTGACGCTCCTTACGCTTCTGCAGACCGCCTTTGGAAGGCGGCGGGCGCCTCGCAAAGACGCCCTACATCCGGTCGCATGCGTCGGCGGAATCGCATGAAAATTTACATTCACCGCATGCTATCGGCGGCGCTCGTGCTCATCCGGCCCGCGTGTTGTTTTGCCGAAGGCGGAGGAGATGCGGTCATCCGCGCGCCATTTCGCGATTCGGAAATCGTCGTCACGACGACGGCGCGACTGGCGGGGGCGATTCATTCGGTGACGTGGAATGGCCGGGAGTTCATCGACAGCGCCGATCACGGGCGGCAGCTTCAGTCGGCGTGCTCGTTCGATAACTCTCGCGACGCCAATCCGGAGACCTTTAACCCAACCGAAGCCGGCTCGCGTCGCGATGGTGCCGGTCCGCGCTCGACGAGCCGGTTGCTGGAATGCCGCGCCGAGGGCAATTTCCTGCGCATGCTGACGCAGATGGCCTTCTGGCTGGCGCCGGGCGAGCGCTCCGGGGGGCAGCTTGCGCGGAACACGACAGCGTTATCCGAGCACCGGCTGGAAAAGGAGGTGCGCATCGGCACGAAGGGTTTTCCCAACGTGCTGGACTATGTCGTCACGTTCATCGTGCCGAACGGCGAGCCGCACCGGAGCGCGCAATTCGAGGCGCTCACCGGCTACATGCCCGCGGAGTTCGAACGGTTTTGGTTCTTGAATCCGGCGACGAAAAAGCTCGAACCGCTCAGCGACGGCCCCGGCGAGCAGCGGCATCCGATCGCCTTCTCGACACCCGACGGCGCACACGCAATGGGCCTCGTCTCTCCCACCACACCGCCCGCAGGCTCATCCGGTCCGAGCTATGGCCGGTTTCGTTTCGTGTCCGAGAAAGTGACGAAGTGGAACTGCGTCTTCCGCGTGCGCGATGCCGACGGCGTCAAACCCGGCCGCTATTCTTACCGGATGCTCGTCCCCATCGGCACGCTCACCGATGTCGAGTCCGCCCTCGCTTATCTTGTCGAGGCAAAGGATCAAACACGCTGACGAAGCAGCGCCCTCCGTCGGCATCGCGCTCAACCCGGGCTCCAACTTGCCTTCCCCGCGTCAGTTCGTCACCGGCGGTGGAATTGGGGAGGGCGTGAAGGGTGGATGTGCCGGCGGTGTGAAGGGCACGCGTGCGGAAGGTGGCGTGGACGGTGGGCGCGGCGGCGGCGGCGGCGCGGGCGGTGTGGACGACGGCGGCTTCGGCGTGGCTGCCGGAGGCGTAGAGGGTGGGAGCTTCGGAGTGGCGACGGGCAACGCGTCTGCCGCGGGTTTTGCTTCCGGAGTTGATTTCTTCGGCAACCTGGCGGCGGGTGTGCCTTTAGACGGCAGGATCGCTGGCGGCGTCCCCGTCGCTGCGGCCGGCTTGGGCGGCGCGCCGGTGCGGAAGAGTTGCCCGGCCGCCTTCCCGGCGCCGGTCATTTTTTCGGACAGACGCAATTTTTCCTGCGCCATCGGCAGCATCTGCTCGGCGAATCCCTTGATGTCGCCATCCGTCGATTTCGCCGCCGATTCGTAGGCGCTCACCGATTGCTGGCCCGCGGCGATTAGCTTGTCCATCGCGGCCTTGTCGAACTCCGAGCCGGTTTGCTTTTCCAGCGCGGCGCCCATGGCTTTCTGCGCCGCGCTTGGCTCGGTGGCAACGGTCCAGCCCTTGAGCATGGCGAGCCTGCTGACCTGCTTGTTCTCCTCCTCCTGCGTGCCGACGAGCATCGAGCCGAGCGCCTTGATCTGCTCGGACTCGGCCTTGTCGCGCAACAGCCCGACGAGGTAAACCTGAACACGCCCCGCTTCGACGGCCGTGGTGAAGAATTCCAGGTCGGTCCCGCTCATTTCGCTGCTGATCAGCTTGTCGCTGCCCTTCGCGTCGGGGTCCGGCGGCGGAACGACAATCATCGGCGACTTCGGCGGCAAGGTGCTATGCGGGCCGGTGCTCTTTGGGGTTTTCTTGGGCGCGGCCAACCCGGCGCCGGAGATCGCGAGGCTGAGGGTGAGCGCGGCGGCGAGAGAGCGTTTCATGGGCGGATTTATTCTGCGAGCTTGCGGGCCAGAATCTCTCCGACGAGCTGCGGGTTGGCTTTGCCCTGGGAGAGCTTCATGACCTGCCCCTTGATAGAATTGATCGCCTGCAATTTACCAGCCTTGTATTCGGCCACGGCTTTCGCGCTCGCGGCGATGGCCTGGTCGCACAGCGCCTCGATCGCGCCCGCGTCGCTGACCTGCTTCAACCCTTTTTCCTCGACGATTTGCGCAGCGGGTTTGCCCGACGCGAACATTTCCGCGAACACCGTCTTGCCTTGCGAGCTGCTGATCGTGCCGTCGTCGATCAGGTTCACGAGCTCGTCGAGCGCGTGCGGTGAGATGGGGCAATCGGCAACCGTCTTTTCCGCGGCGGCGAGCGCGCTAAGCAGATCGTTGATGATCCAGTTCGCGACGCTCTTGGGCTTGCGCGCGCCGACGGCCGCGGCGTCGAAGTATCCCGCGAGCACCGCTTCGCTGGCGAGGACGCTGGCGTCGTAGGCGGTCACGCCGAAATCGCGGACGAAGCGGTCGCGCTTTTCCCCCGGCAACTCGGGTCGCTTGCTCCGCACCTCCGCCATGAAGACACGCGTGTCCACTGGCAGCAGATCGGGATCGGGAAAATAACGGTAGTCGTGCGACGACTCCTTCGCGCGCATCTGGAAGGTCTGCCCCGCGTCGTCGTCCCAGCGGCGCGTCGATTGGATGAGCTTTTCGCCCCGGCGCGACGCCTCGATTTGCCGGTCGATCTCGTAAGTGAGGGCGCGCCGCACGCCGCTGATCGAGTTCATGTTCTTGATCTCGATCTTCACGCCCAGCTCGCTCGTGCCCTCGGGCCGCACGCTCACGTTGCAGTCGCACCGGAGCTGCCCCTTTTCCATGTCGGCGTCGCTCACGCCGCCGTAGATAAGGATCTGCTGGAGCGACGTGAGATACGCGAACGCCTCCTCGGGCGTCTCGATCTCCGGCTCGCTCACGATCTCCATGAGCGGCGTGCCGGCGCGGTTGAAGTCGATGCCGGTGCTTGTCTCGAAGTGCTGCGATTTCGCCACGTCCTCCTCGAGATGGATGCGTGTGAGCTTCACACTTTTACCCGGATTCGTAATACTCTTCTGCGCGTCTTTGGGATAGGCGAAGTCGTGCAGCGGCACCGCGCCGCCGGTGCAGATCGGTTGGTCGAATTGCGTGATCTGGTAGTTCTTCGGCATGTCCGGGTAGAAGTAATTCTTTCGGTCGAATTTGCAGATGTCCGGCACGGTGCAGCCGAGCATCAGGCCGGTGAGCGCACTCATCTTCAGCGCCTCGCCGTTCATCACCGGCAACGCGCCGGGGTAACCGAGGCAGACGGGGCACGTGTGCGAATTTGGCGGCGCGCCGTACGCGACTGGGCAGCCGCAGAACATCTTGCTGCGCGTCTTGAGCTGCACGTGGACTTCGAGGCCGATGGTGGGGATGAAGTTCATCGGGGTGAGGATGGTGAAGGGTGATCAGTGATTGGTGATTAGTGGGAGCGGGTGCGATGCGCGAGCACCATTCACCATTCACCGATCACCAGACGCCTCACTGCTGCGCCTTCCCGCTTCCTTTCCCGTCCCTTGGAGCGCCTGATCGAGCGCCTTTTCGAATTCAAATTTACGCAGCAGCTCTGCGATCTCGGCGTCGTTCGCCGCGGCGATGATCCGCCGGTTGCGAATGAGATTGAGGAAATCGTGATTCAGAATGTCCCGGGTGATGTCGGGATCGTTTTGCAGCGCCGCGATTTTCGGGTGCTGGGTGATCTGCTTCGCTCCCGGATAGTTGAGGAAGCGGTCCATGCTTTTCTCGTCTGACGCCATGACGCCGAGCTTGTGCAGGATCGTGTAGAGCGAGCCAGGGATTGGATCGACCTGTTGCACGACCACGCCCGCCGGGCCTTGCTCGAGCGACTGCTTCATGTGCGCCAATCCTCGGATCACGGCGCTCGGCGGCGGGGTCGGTGTGGGCGTCGGTGTCGGCTTTCCGACGCGGGAAAAGCGAGGGTTCTTCTCTGCGGCGATCCGCGTTTCTGCGACGCTGCCGAGCAACCGGATGGCGAGAATCGCAACCCAGACGAGGAAGAGCCCATAAACCGCCCCGCACATCGCGCCGGAAAGCCCATAGCCGAGCCGCACGATGCCGAGGCTCTGCTGCGAGGTCTTTTTGAAGACGATCACACCCACGAGAATGACGCTGCAATACACGATGAAGCCGAGCGCCACGCCGCCGAGCATCGTCAGGACACGGTCGGGAAATTCGACGAACTGACCGATCACCGCCCCAAACGCGCCACCGCCGAGGTAGCCAACAATGTACGCCACGGCGAGCGCGAGGATGCTCATGATTTGCCGGAACAGGCCAAGCCGCCAGCCGTGCCACGCGGTCAGGAGCACGAGCACCGCCGCCCCAAGAAAGAAGCCGGCTTGCCATGAATCCATCTGTGGCCGCGCCACCGCGAGAAAGCCGCCGACGTTGAGAGCCTTGGAATCGCCGGCGAGGGACATGAGTGGGAAGCGGTATCACACGCCACCGGCGCCCGCAAAGTGAGATTGGCCGCAGCGCCGAAAGTGCGGCCGTTTACTTCCCGCTGCGCGCGCAGCGGAAGCCCAGCTCAGACGATGCGAACGCGGGCGCGACCTTCCTCCGCGCGCTGGTGCGGTAGCCGGCGCCATTTGTCTCGCTGCTGAGGAACGACCCGCCGCGGGCGACTCGTTTCGGCACCGCGGGTTCGTCCGGGTCGAGGCCTTCCGCCGGGCCGGGTGGGTCGGTGCGCGGTCCGTGGGTGTAGTAATCGGCGCGATACCAGTCGGCGGTCCATTCCCACACGTTGCCGCCCAGATCGGCGAGGCCGTATTCATTTGTCCGAAAACTCGACACCGGGGCGCGGCCGGCGAAACCGTCCGCCGGCGGCTCCGTCGACCCGAGCGGTCCCTGCCATACATTCGCAAACCAATGCCCGCCCGGCGTCAGTTCGCCGCCCCACGGGTAGCGCCGGTGCATCGCACCGCCGCGCGCCGCGTATTCCCATTCCGCCTCAGTCGGCAGACGCTTCCCCGCCCATCGCGCAAATGCCGCCGCGTCCTCCCAGCAGACCTGCGTCACCGGAAACTTTTCCTGTCCCTGGATTTCCGACGCCGGCCCGTCGGGATGCCGCCAATTCGCCCCGGGCATCTGCGTCCAGCGCGCGCCCGCCGGCTCGACAACCAACACCCAGCCACCCGCAGCTTCGCCGTTCGCAGACGGGCGTTCGGCCACCGTGATGTAGCCGGTCTCGGCGGTGAAGCGCGCGAACTGCCCATTGGTCACTTCGGTGCGATCCATCCACAGGCCACTGATCTTCACATCGCGCATCGGCGTCTCGTGCAGCGCGCCATCCACCGCACCCATCGTCATCTTGCCGCCGGGAATGAACACCATTTCGCCGCCCCCCGACTGGCTGTTCAGCGCGCGCGTTTGTTCCCGCTGCCGCCCGATGCGCTGCGCTTCTTTCATCACCCAAAACGAGCTCCACAGGATGAAACCGCCGAATAGCCCGCCGATGATCAGCGACGAGCGGGCAGCCGGTGAGAGTTTGAAACGCGGGGCGTCAGGCGCATTCACGCGGCGCAACGTGTGCGGGGCAGAGCAACGATGCAAGCCCCGCAGAAGGCTAGCGGGTCGCCGCCGTCGGGCGCAGCGCCTGGGCGACGGCCTCGCCGAGACCGTGGAGCGTAAAGGGCTTGGCGAGCAACTGCACGAAACCCATTTGCACCGCCTCCTCGGGCGTAAGGCGTGCACCGTAGCCGGAGTAGAGGATGATCGGAAATCCGGGGCGGACGCTCCAGACGCGGCTGGCGAGTTGCACGCCGTCGAACTGCGGCATCGCGAAGTCGGTGATGAGCAGCCGATAGCGTTGCGGCGTGGAGGTAAAAGCGTCGATGACCTTGGTCGGATCCGCGTGCGCTTCGACGACGTAGCCGAGCTTCTCCAGCATTTTCTGCGTGACCTTGAGAACGGTCGGGTCGTCATCCACAAGCAAGACAGCTTCTCCGCCACCCGACGAGGGCGGGAGCGGCGAGAGCGTGGCCGCCGCGGAGATCCCTGCGGTAACCGGAAAATACACCTCGAACGTCGTCCCCGTATCGGGCCGGCTTTGCACGGTGATAAATGCGTCGTGCGCCTCGACGATGCCGTGGACGACGGAGAGCCCGAGGCCGGTGCCATGGCCCATTTCTTTGGTCGTAAAAAACGGGTCGAAAATCCGCTGGAGCGTCGCGTCGTCCATGCCGCGGCCATCGTCGCCAACGGTCAGTCGGACGTAGCGGCCCGGCGGCACGGACGACGGACGATTCGTGGTATCGGCAGTGAACACATCAGCGCCGATTCGAATCTGTCCCCGCGCCGATCCGACCGCGTGCGCGGCGTTTGTGCCGAGGTTCATGACGATCCGCTGAATCTGCGAAGCATCCGCGAGGATCGGCGGCAGCGTGTCAGGAATCTCGGCTCGCACGTCGATCATCTTTGGAATGCCAGTGCGCAGCAGTTGGAGCGATTCGCGGAGCACGGGCACGAGGTCCACCGGGTGCCGTTCAAGTGGGCGCTGCCGGCTGAACGTCAGGATCTGGCTGACGAGATCGCGCGCGCGGCTACCGGCCGCGGCGATGTCTGCGACCGTTCCCTGCACCGCGGAATTCGCACCGAGCTCCTCCTTCAAAAGCTCGGCGCCGCCGACCACGGCGGTCAGCAGGTTATTGAAATCGTGCGCGATGCCGCCCGCGAGCCGGCCGATCGCCTCCATTTTCTGCGCTTGCTGGAGCTGCCCTTCGAGCTGCGCACGTGCTTCCTGTTCGCGCAGCTTTTCATCCTGCCGGCGGATGCGCGACTGCTGGCTGCGCCACACGGCAAACGCGACGATCGCGAGCAGCGCCGCGAGGCCCAGCGCGCGAAACCAGTTCGTCTGCCAATAAAACGGATACAGCTTCAGCGCGATGGAGGTCGGCGTCTCGACGATGCGTCCGTCGGTGCCGATCGCGCGCACGTGAAAGCGATACGAGCCGGGCTGGAGGTCGTAGAAACGAATCACGCGTTCGCTGCCCGCATCGCGCCAGAGGTTGTCGAAACCTTCGAGCCGATACTGGAAGCGCGCATACTCCGGCTTGCCCAGCGACGGGACCGAGCAGCGGACCGTCATGTGCCGCGTGCCTGCCGGAATCTCGATGTGCTCGCGGTTGGCGGGCGTGACGACGATGAGCTGCACTTCGGCGCGGACTTCCTCGATGATCGCTGGCGGCTCGTAGGCCGCGGTCAGAATCTTCCTCGGACGCACCGACACGGCTCCTTTGTGCGTAGCAAACCAGTATTCCCCGCCGGATGCCCGGCACGACGCGGGTTGATAACCGCGGCGGCAGGCATCGGAGGGCAGCCCGTCGGCTCGATTGAAAAGCTGCAATTCGAGCTGAGTCGCGCGGCCCGCTGCCACCTCGTCGAGCGAAGCGCGAGTGATCCGCACGAGACCCTTTTCGCTGCTCAACCACAGGTGCAAGCGTCCTGGCAGAAAGGCGCCCGGGGAAGTGACGGGAAGACCGCATTTCGCGTCGAAGAGGAACTCCTGGCCTTGCTTAATCCGCAGGAGCCCTTTTGATTCCACACCGACCCAGAGGCTGCCATCGCTCTCCGCGAAAAGACCGAGCAGGTTGACGTTTGGCGGAACGCCGGGGAGCGGCACGCGCTCGAATTTTTCCCCGGCCCAGCGCGACAGCCCCTCCTTGCCGATGAACCAGATGGAGCCCTCCCGATCTTCGGTGATCGCCCGCACGCTCGTCAGCGCCGCGGGCGAATCGGCCTGCCATGGCTCGAAGCGATCGCCCTGCCGCAGCACGATGCCCTTTTCGTAGCCAATCCAGAGCCGCCCTTGCGAATCCTCGAACATCGAGCGCACGTGCTCGCCGGTCAGCGGTGGCGCCGGCAGTGCGACCGCGCCGTCCTCCTCGACCACGAATAATCCCTTGCCCGAGACCGCCGCGATCGCCGGTCCGTCTCGCGGCTTGATAATCGATGTCACGCGGTGCTTCGGCCCGAGCGCGCCATCGGTCGAGACGAGCAGCGCCGGCGGTTTGTCGCGGCTGATCCGGCGCAGCCCCGCGCCTTCCGTGCCCACAAGGATGCGGCCCGGAGCCTCTTCGCACACGGTGTTGACGATCGTCCCAGCGAGTCCGCCGAGCCGCCCAAACCACACCGCGAAAGGCCGCGGCTTGAACCTCGCGACGCCCGCGCCCGCGGTGCCGACGAGCACGTTGCGCTCGCGGTCCTCGAAGATGCACGTGATCTGCGCCGGCAGGCTCTCCGCGCCGGCGCTCGCGGTCACGACCCGGCCATCGGTCATCCAGATGCGCAAGCCGCTGTTCGCGCCGCCCGCCCACAGATTGCCGTGAAAATCTTCCAGCAACTCGACGCGGTCGTCGCGAAAATCCTCTGGCCGCGCGCGCGTCATGACCGGCTCGTCGGCGACGTATTTGCGAAACTCGCCCGCGGTCGCGAGCCAGATGCCGCCTTCTCGCGCCGGGGCCGCGCCTTGAATCACGGTGCCGGGGCTCGTCGCCGACACCACGAGCCTCCAGTCGCTGCCGTCCTCGCGCCAGACGTGGCTCGGGCTGCTCAGCCAGAGTTTGCCATCGCGGTCGAAGAGCGCCTTCAGCGGCGGCTTGAAATCCCTGGGGAATGCCGGCAGCGACGGCATGGAAAAACGGCCTTCGGAAAATTGGAGCAGACTCTTCGACCCGCTGAACAGCAGCCGCCCCTGCGCATTCTCCGCCACCGCCTCGACGACCAGGCCGGGCCAGCCCTCGGCGGCGCCATACTCGCGCCAGTTGAGCTGGTCGAAGCAGAACAAGCGCCCGTCCTGGCCCGCGCCCCAAAGCCGGTTGTGCGAATCGGCAAACACGCGAATCCCTTTCGGAATCGTCGGCAGAGCCGGCGCGTTCTTGCCGGAAATTGCGACCGCCCGCGCGCCATCGAAACGTACGAAGCCATCGAACGCCGCCAGCCACACGTAGCCGTCGCGCGTCTGGGTGATCGACCGCACGTTCGTCGGCAGCAAGCCGTCCGCCGTCTCCCACACACGCAGCAGAAAATCCTGTTCGAGCCCTTGCGGCTCGCGCTCGTAACCCAGCGGCTCGTCGGCCAAAAGCGGCAGCGCGGCCAGCCCGCAAAGGCAACAGAGGCGGAGGAAAGCTGTGGGAGGAACGGGCTTCACCGGCGGGCCTTTCTATCGCGCGCCCCGTGGACATCGGCGAGCGAAAACACCGGCGCCCGCGCGGGACGCGGATCCGAGCGGCGAGCGCGAGGGTGGCGCAGATTACCGCCTCGCCATCCCCGCAGGGACGCGCTCCCGCCGAGGCGGCGGAAGGGAATAGCGGAGGTCCGCGGGCGGGCGAGCCGCGTCCCTGATCAGGGAACACGCCGGAGCGTGTCCCTCCGCAGCCGGCCGCCAAATGGCCTGCGACTCGTCCTCCTTACTCCTCGCCGCGCTCGCGTTGCGCGCACCAAGCCGGAAACTACTCTTCGCCAGGGAGAAACGAGCGAAGGTAATCCTTCGCTTCCTCGGCAATGTAATGCTCCAATGCATTTTCCATGGCGACCCGGCCGCCGGGAGTCGCCGCCAGAACGCGCAGTACCTCGGCAGTTTCGGGGTCGGCGCGGAACCGCTCGGCAAGGGATTCGATGGCTTGACGGCGGGCGCGGGTGTCTTCCTCGCGCCGGGCCAGCTCCTCCAAAAGCGCCCGCGTCTGTGCGTCGCCAAAGTGCTCGGCAAGGGACGCGACAGCTTGGCTGCGGGCATCGGTGTCTTCCTCGCGCCGGGCCAACTCCTTCAGAAGTGTCCGCGTCTGCGGGTCGCCGAAGTGCATCGCAAGTGAGGCCACGGCTTGCGCACGGAGCTCAGTGTCGTCCGTACGCTGGACCTGTGAATAGAGCAGAGCGCGCGTTCGCGCGTCGCCGAAGTTCTCGGCAAGAACTGCAATCGCTATTTCGGCAGCTCCCGCGCCCTGCCTCTTCCGTCTCACCAGTGCCTCCAAAAAGGTCCGGGTATCGGAGTCGTTGAACGAACCCGCAAGCGAAACGACAGCCTGCAACGCGCCAGTGTTTCCGTTTTGCCGTGCGACCTTCTTGAGGATACGCCGCCGCCCCTCATCGGTAAACGTGTCCGCCAATAGCTTTACCAAGCCAGGCAAAGCGAGGTCGTCGGCTTCGGGATCGATTACCCATTTTTGCAGGGAGCCCCGAACCAAACCCGATGTGGTCGTCAATTTCGAAGGTTCGCGTGCTCGCTCGATCACTTTGCAAACCAAAACAAAACGGTGTGGGGTCCGCAACCAGGCCGCCTCTCCTGCCCTTACTGGGTTCGTGCGCGTAACGAGCGGTAGTAGAACCTTATCTGCGACACCAGCATCGAAGCGTGTTGCTGCGAGGATGAGCACTTCCTGCCACGCATCGTCCCCGGCATGGGAGCGGTAGACTTTCCCGATCTCCTTGAGCGCTGTCTTCGGGCGGGTGGTGACGATGTTGACGAGGTATTCGCTGGCGAAGAACTCGAGGAAGCCGCGGTGGACGAAGGCGAATTGCGCGCCGCCGACGTGGCAGAGGAGGTAGTTGCGCCCGGTGAGTTGCTCGATGAGGAGGTCGGTGGCCTGACGGCGCTTGCCATCGTCGGCGATGCGGTGGCGCAGGGCGGCATCGATGGCGGCGCGCACTTTTTCCCCGGGGATCAGGTTGCCCTTGAGGCCGTGCTGGCCGGTCTGCATCTCCCAGGCGAGGTCGCGCAAGAGATCGTGCTTGTCCTTCTGGTCGATGACGACGTCGCCGAGCTCGATCTTCGTGGCGAGGTAGCGGCGGGCGTCCCATTGCTTGAGGAGGAGCGCGGCGGCCTGCTCGTAGAGGGTGCCGAGGTCGCGCGGCAGGTCGCTCTCGCGGGCGAGCACGGCCATGAGGGTGAGCAGGAGCGGATTGCCGGCGAGCTCGCGGAGGACGGGGCTCTTCAGCGCATCCTCCAGCCGCGTGCGGACGATCGGGCGGTCGCCCGGCTCGCGGATGGCGCAGTCGGTCCAGTGGGCGATGAACTCGGCGACCTGCGCGTCGTCGAAGTCGGCGAGCAGCCAATGAGCGAAGCCGGCATCGCGCAGGGTGCGGCCGGGGTAGCCGATGAGGCGCGAGGTGACGAGGATGCGCGCCTGCGGGAACTCTTCGGCGAAGGCGGCGATCTGCCGGGCGACGCGCTCGCGCGGCTCGGGCTCGAAGATTTCATCGAGCCCATCGAAGACGACTTCCACCCCGCCCGCCGCCAGCCGGTCGCGGAGCAGTTCGGCGGGGAAGTGGAAGAGGAGATCCTCGTCGTTGGCGAGATAGTCGAGGAAGTCCTTGCGCCCGGAGCGGTGGAAGCGGCGCAGCTCGACGAGGAGCGGCAGCTCGCGCGCGGCGGGCTCCTTTTCCCAATCGACGAGGCGGATGCGGGTGAGCGAGGTCTTCCCCGCACCGGGCGCGCCGAGGATGACGCGGCGCGGGATGGCGGAGTCGGCGAGCAGGCCGAGGATCGGGCGCGGGGCGGCGTCGTGGAAGCGCTTGTGCTCGTGCAGCTCGGCGAGATCGAGGGTGAGCGCGCCGGGGGCTTCGAGCTTCTCGGGGAGCCACTCGCGGCAGTCGCGCGCGTGCTGCGGGATGAAGACGGCCTGCAACTCGACATCGCGATAAACCGCCTCGCCGCCGATGGCCTCGATGTCGAGGAGCCGGTAGTGCTTGCGGATGTGGGCGCGGTAGGCGGCTTCATCGAGCGCGCCGCGGGTGACGGGCGCTCTCGTCGGCGCCGTCCGGGGACTGGAGCCCTCGCGGAAGAAAGCGCGGAGCTGCGCGGAGACTTTCGTGGCCAGCTCCTCGATCGTCTCGAACTCGCCGACGAGTCCTTCGTAAGGCTGGCCGGGCTCGAATTTCTCGAAGAACTCCTGCACGGCGCCGAGCTGCTTGTAGTTCGCCTTCGGCGGAATGGGGCGCACGCAGCGATACGGGAGAACGCGCGGGCGGCCGTCGTTGTCGCGGTGCAGCCGCATCGCTTCGTGAAACTCCTCCTCTGTCCCGGACTCGAACTGCGCGCCCGTCGATGGGTTCACCGCGCCGCTCGGGGTGCCGAACCGCTGCCAGAGCAGTCCGACGAAGACATCCCACTCCTCGGGCCGGAGCTGCGAAAAGATGACGCCCTGCGGCCGTCCGACACTGGCGCCGACATCATGCCAGTCGGAGATTTCGAGAGCGAATCCGGCGTGCTTTGCATCCTCGCGCAGCTCCTTTTCGAGCGCCTTGATGCGTTTGCGTTCATCCGTGAGATCGCCGGGGCTTGCAACGAAAACGCGGAAGGGAGTGAGCTGCCTGGGTGTGCGCCTCGTCGTGCTCATGCGCGAAACAGAATGTCCACGGCGGACGAAAATGCGATGGTTCTTTGCGGTCGCTCCGCCGAGCCGCGCGGCGTTTGCGCGGCTGGAGCGTCGCTCGAAAGTAGTTTCCGATTGAAAGAGCGACTGCTGATTTGCGGTCGGATGCGGGCCGTCGGCTGCGGCGTGCGAAGCGCTCCGCATTTGAAAAAACCACTGTCATCCTGAGCGGAGAGCCGCGCGGTTGGTGGCGGTGGTAAAACGGGGCGCGGGGGTTGTGTCGGGGGGGTCGGAGTCGACTCTAACTTCCTCTGCCGGCGGGCCTCCCGGACGGAAATAGCGAGAGTTCCTTCGACTGCGCGCCGCTCCACACACCCCGCACTCCCCCACCCCCATCTTGCCACTGCCGCAACCACGGGCCACGCGGCGCTCCGCTCAGGATGACAGGATTGGAGAACGCGCTCCGCGCGCCCTAGCGTTGTAACGCGGACCTCGATCGGAAATCTTGTTCTGAATAATGGTCGACGGGATCGCTTCCGGAGTTGGACGGCTCCGCCGAGCCCCTTGGGAGCCTCGTTTCGAGCGAAAAAGGAGTCGTCCAGTGTCCGGAGGGCCTCTTTCAGAGTAAAAACGGCTCAGTTCGCCGTCCGAAAGCCGCCCCCATTTCCTGCGGGGGCGCCCCCATTTCGTCCGGGGGCGAAGTTGCGCGCCGCGGGGGCTCCGCTGGACCGCGCGGGGGCGGAGTTCCCGCTTCCGGGGGGACCGCTGGATCGTCTGGGGGCGGAGTTCCGCCGTTCGGGGGCGCCGCTGGAGCTTTCGGGGGCCGCCCCCATTTCCTCCGACGGAGCCCCCGCGCCGTCCGGCGGAGCCCCCGCCGCATCCAGCGGAGCCGCCATCTCGTTCGGCGGAGCCCCCGGCACATTTGATTGCGGCGCTGGGGCATTTGGGGAATTGACCGAATGCTAAAGGTCTCTTCCACATCGTGGTAGGGAAGGCTCGCCAAGCCTTCCCCGATTATTGGGAACGCTCGGCGAGCGTTCCCTACCGCCAGGCGTGGGCACCGCTCGCCAAGCCGGGGCGAATGCGGGTAGTTTCCCGCGCATGGCCTACGACTCGTTCTCCGCATTCCTCGCCGCGCTCGAAAAAGCGGGTGAACTGCGCCGCATCGGCTTTCCCGTGGCGACGGAACTGGAGATCACGGAGTTCGCCGATCGCGAGATGAAGTCGCCTGGCGGCGGCAGGGCGCTGCTCTTCGAAAAACCGACGGTGAATGGCACCGTATCGTCGTTCCCGCTGGCAATCAACACGATGGGTTCGCACCGGCGCATGGCGATGGCGCTCGGGCTCGGCTCGATCCAGGAGCTGGCCGACCAGATGCAGCTCATCCTGAAAGCGAAGCCGCCCACTTCGCTGAAGCATGCGTGGACGCTCGCGATGCAAGGACTGGACTTGCTCAACGCGAAGCCGAAGCACGTGAAGAGCGGGCCGTGCAAGGAGGTGGTGCGAAGGTTTGTGAATGGTGATCAGAAGATGGTGAACGGACCGCAGGCATCTGCACCATTCACCGATCACCAATCACCAATCACTCTCCCCACCCTCCTCGACCTCCCCATCCAACTCTGCTGGCCCAAGGACGGCGGGCGCTTCATCACCTTCCCGTGCGTCCACACGCGCGATCCGGACACCGGCGAGCGCAACCTCGGCATGTATCGCATGCAGGTCTATGACGCGCAGACGACCGGCATGCATTGGCAGGTCCACAAGGTCGGCGCGCGGCACGGCAAGCGTTACTACGAACGCAACGAACGCATGCCCGTCGCGGTGACCATCGGCGGCGATCCGGCATACACCTTCGCCGCCACCGCGCCACTTCCCGATGGCCTCGATGAAATCCTCTTCGCCGGCTTCATCCGCAAGAAATCCGTCGAGCTCGTGAAGTGCGAGACGATCGATCTCGAAGTCCCCGCCGACGTGGACTTCGTGCTCGAAGGTTACGTCCAGCCCGGCGAGATGCGGCCCGAAGGACCGTTCGGCGATCACACCGGCTTCTACACGCCGCTCGATGACTACCCAGTCTTTCACCTCACCGCGATCACCCACCGGCGCGACGCCGTCTATCCGTGCACCATCGTCGGCATCCCGCCGATGGAAGACTTCTACATGGGCGACGCGAGCGTCCGCGTCTTCCTGCCCATCTTCAAAATGAACTTCCCCGAGATCGTGGACATGGCGCTGCCGGCGGAAGGCGTCTTCCACAACCTCGTCTTCGTCTCGATCCGCAAACAGTACGCGTGGCAGGCCTACAAGATCATGCACGGCCTCTGGGGCATGGGGCAGATGATGTTCAGCAAATACATCGTGGTCGTGGACGACGACTGCGACGTCCACAACACCAGCGAAGTCCTCTTCCGCCTCTGCGCCAACACCGACCCGCAGCGCGACACCACCTTCATCAAGAACCCCACCGACGCCCTCGATCACGCGCAGACCATTGCGACGATGGGCTCCCACATGGGCATCGACGCCACCCGCAAGCTCCCCACCGAAGGCTACACCCGCGAGTGGCCGGAGCTGTTGCGGATGGACGCAGCGGTGACGGCGCGCGTTGACGATCTGTTCCGCAAACTCAGCGCGCCGGCGCCGGTTTCGGCGGCAGGTAGCTAACGACATCCGTGCGCATCCCGGGATTGTCGAAGAGCGGCTGCTGGATGGTCTTGTCGAGTTGCTCGTTCATCTCCGTCGCTGCGCTGCGCGAGAGCATCCAACCCAGCGGCAGGGGCACCTCCCGATTCGCGAGCCTGAATTCGATCACTTTGAGATCCTTCGGCACGAGCGGGTTGTTCGGCTGGCCCAGGTCAGGCGTGTAGCCGACGTGGTGCCAGGACGCTTCCTCCGCATATTTCCCGCGCGCCTCGCGTGTGCTGAGCATGGTCTGGAGCGGCGAGAGCACTTCCGCAAAGAACGCCGGCTCGCCGGGTGTCTCGCCGCTGGCCTTGGTGGATTGCGGCCCGTTGTCGATGAGGATGACGATCGGAATGACATCCCCCCATTTCTTTTCCTCGATCACCTTCAGCACATCGAGGGCTGTCGTGGCGCCCGAGTTCTCGAAGTATCCGCCATCCACGAGGTGCTTGCCGTCGGCGAACGTCCCCGCCGGGCTGACGTAGGTGAAGCGCGCGCTGGCATGCGCCGCGGTGCTCAGGCGCACGGGGGCAGACTTCATGCGAACCGCAGCGGAATCCACATCCAGGAATTCGCCGTTCCCTTTCTCCGTGGTCGAGGAAGTGATCAGCAGGTCGCTCGTAAGGACCCGTTTCCCGGATTCGACCATCGTGCCGTTGAGCAGGAGATGCGGCGCGGAATCCGGCAAGCCGGTTCTCGACCAGAGACTGAGCATATCTTCCGCGAGCGGATTGCGCCCCTTCGCCTTGCGCCGGCGATCCCATGCCTTCTCCCAGCCGAGTTCGAGCGCCTCGGCTCGATCCGTGGACGGCACGCGCACCGGGAGAAATCTTTGCAAGAAATCTGGAAACAGCATCCGCCCGAGCGCCGGAGCGAGAAAATCATCGTCGAGGATTTCCTTCACCCGATTGCGCAACGGCCGCTCCGGCTCGACCAGAGCGCCATCGAAAACCGCAGCGCCGAGCGCGCCGCCGGAGACTCCGCTGAGCGCAAAGGTATGCGATGCAAAACTCGCTTTCCCGGCACTGCTCGAACTGTCCTCCAAATCGGCGAGAACCAGCGCCGTCCAATAGGCCGCGCGAATGCCGCCGCCGGCGGCAGCCACCAGGAAGATGGGACGAGACTGGGGTTTGCCGTCCGCGCCGGGAGGCATGGGATACTTTGCACTGACGTGCGTGTGCCAGTCGTCGAGCGCCTTGGATACGGACGGTTTATCCGGCTCCGTGCCGTCGAGCGGACGCACCTGATGGTTGTCGTTGCAGCGGCTGAAGAGCCCGGCCATCGCCAGGGCCGCGAGGAGCGAGGGGAACCGATAAGCGCTGCCGAAGTAGCTCAGCGCGCTGCCCAGAAAGACCCAGTTTGCCATGCCCCACAGCAGGATTGCTCCGCCGCCGAGGTGCTGCGCGGGCACGACCGGCGCAAACGCGAAGAGCAGCATCGCCAGGGTCGCCAGCCCCGTGAACACCCAAATCAGCCGGCCAACGAGCGGATCGTTCAAGACGGCGCGAACGTTGGGATAAAGCGCGTCGCCGCCGCCATCGCTTTTGCCACTCTGCTTTTTTTCCAGCCACCGCCGGCGCCATACGAAGAAAATCCAAAGCGCCGCCGCGAGGACCAGGCAGCCTCCAGCAAATCCCCAAAGGTGAAACCTGACTTCCGTCGCCCCTTTGTCGTAGCTCAAGCCCACGCGCCAGAATCCCAACGCCGCCAGCAACGGCGGCATGATTCCGAGGAACCGTGGGGTCCATTTCCGCCAGCCGGCCAGGCCCGAACTCGTGAGGTCGTGACGGTTCAGCTCGTCCGGATAATCGATGTCGAGCAGCAGCCGCGGGAAATACCAATTGGCGAGGCTGAGCAGGATGAGGGCGGCGCCGAAATATGGAACGCTGCGCCGATACGCCGCCCCGCCTTCGCCAGACACGAAGCTTTCACCGAGCGCCCGCAGGATTTCCATCCCCTGGTCGTTCACGAGAAAGACGAAGGCGAGCAAACCGACGACAATGAAGCTGAACCGCGTCGGCTCGAGCAGCATCAGCACGCGCTGGATGATCTCCCAAAAGTGGGCAATGGGACCTGCGGAGTTCTTGGAATTCGGATTCTTCATCGGGAAATTCAGCGACGGCGAGTGTGGGGTCTTTTGAGCCCGCGCCGAAGGCCGAGAGACCGGCGAATCGACGCGCGCTTTCCGGCCGACGCTACGTCGTCGCCTTGGGCTTCCAATAGGTAGAACTACCCAAAAGGGCAGGCGGAACACCCGACCGAGACACTGCTCGACCATCCGGCTTGAGAAAGGCGCCGTTGCGATCCCGAGCATCGCCGAGTCGCAGCTCGCTAGCTCAGAATCTCCCGGATGACGTGACCGTGGACGTCGGTGAGCCGGCGGGCGGCGCCGTTGTGGTAGTAGGTGAGGCGTTCGTGATCGAGGCCGAGGAGGTGCAGGATCGTGGCGTGCAGGTCGTAGATCGTCGTGATGTTCTCAGCGGCCTGGTAGCCGAAGTCGTCGGTCGCGCCGTGGCTGAAGGCGCGCTTCACGCCCGCGCCGGCGAGCCAGACGGTGAAGCCTTTCGGATTGTGGTCGCGGCCATTCGCGCCTTTTTGAAACGTGGGCATGCGCCCGAACTCGGTGACGAACACGACGAGCGTGTCGTCGAGCAAGCCGCGCTGTCGCAGGTCGCGCAGGAGCGCCGCGGCGGACTGGTCGAGGATTTGCGCGTGGCCGGGATATTGGTCGGCGATCTTCTTGTGGCCGTCCCAGTTGCCGACGCCCTCGCCCATCGCGTAGGAGCCGTTAAAGAGCTGAACGAAGCGCACGCCGCGTTCGAGCAGTCGCCGCGCGAGCAGGCAGTTGCGGCCAAAGCCCGCCTTCGTCTTGTCGGCATCGTCGAGCGCGTAGGCCTCGCGCGTCGCGGCGCTCTCGCCGCCGAACTCACCCACTTCCGCCGCCGCGAGCTGCATCTTCGCGGCGAGCTCGTAGGCGGAGATGCGCGCGGCCAGGTCGCTGTCGCCGGGGTTGCTCGCGAGGTGCCGCTCGTTCAGCACCTTCAGAAAATCGCGCGTCGCCTTTTCGTCGCTCTCGCTGATCGCCGCCGGGCGCTGGAGGTTCGGGATCGGCTTGTCGGCATTGAACGCCGTGCCCTGAAACGCCGCCGGCAGAAATGCCGATGCCCAATGTCGCGACCCATTTTGCGGCACGCCGCGCGGATCGGGGATCGCGACGAACGCCGGCAAATCCTGGCATTCGCTGCCGAGCGCATACGTTGCCCACGCGCCGATGCTCGGGAAGCCATCGAGCGTGAAGCCGGTGCTCATCTGGTTCTCCGCGGGGCCGTGCGTGTTCGACTTCGCGGTCATCGAGTGGATGAAGCACATCTCGTCGGCGAGCTCGGCGAGGTGCGGCACGAGGTCGCTGATCATCTTCCCGCTCTGCCCGCGCGGCCGAAACTCCCACAGCGGCTTGATGAGATTTCCCTGCTGGCCCTGGAACGTGACGAGCCCGTCGCCGCCCGGCATCGGTGTGTCGTGGCGCCTCACGAGCTCCGGTTTGAAGTCGAACGTATCCACGTGGCTGAGGGCCCCCGAGCAAAAGAGCATCAGCACGCGTTTGGCCTTCGCTGAAAAATGCGGCGCGCGCGGCGCATACGGCCGAGTCGGATCGATGACCGGGCGGATCGGCGAGTGATCGGCGGCGAGGAGCCCCTGCTCGGTGAGCAAGGCGGCAAGCGCAATCCCGCCAAGTCCCGTCCCGCCCCAGCGAAGGAAATCGCGGCGGCTCAGAAGATGGCGGCCGGCATGTGAGAGCAGCGGATCATTCATGCGGCTCAGAATATCGTGATGAACTCGTTTGAATTGAATAGCGCCCGGCAGAAGATGGGTAGCCCATGTTCCCGGATGAGCGCTGTGGCCGCGGCGGTCTCCTCGGCGGATGGCTCTCGGCCGAACGCCAGTTTGAATGCGCGGTTCACCTGCGCCGCGATATTTGCCCCCGCCTCGTTCTCCAGCCGCTTCGCGAAGAAGCCGGCTTGTTGGAACGTGAACGAGCTATTGAGGAGGTTGAGCGCCTGGAGCGGCGTCGTGGAGCTCGTGCGCTTCGGCGCGATTTGGCCGGCGTCGGGGCAATCGAATGCTCCGAAGACGTCATCGAGCTGCACGCGCGGTTTGCTTTGGTAAACCATCCGCCGGAACTCATCGGCATCGAACGCGGTCTTCGACGTATAGATTTTCACGTAATTGTCGTTCGGCTCGAAGAGATCGAAGCCCGGCCCTCCGAGCCGCAGATCGAGCTGGCCGCTCACCGCGAGGATCGTGTCGCGCAGCGGCTCTGCTTCGAGCCGGCGCGGCGGGAAGCGCCAGAGGAGGCGCGAGCCCGCATCGACTTTCAACGGCTCGACGCTCGGCTGGCTCGACTGGCGGTAGGTCGCGGAGAGGACGATGAGCCGGTGCAGCTCCTTGATCCGCCAGCCGCGCGCGATGAACTCGCTGGCGAGCCAGTCGAGCAGCTCGGGATGCGTCGGGCGCGCGCCGTTGAGGCCGAAATCGCTCGGCGTATCCACGAGGCCCGCGCCGAAGTGATAATGCCAGATGCGATTCACGAACACCCGCGCCGTGAGCGGGTTCCTGGCGTCGGCGATCCACTCGGCGAGCGCGAGCCGCCGCTGCTGCTCCGGCGAATCCGCGGAGAGACCCATCTGCCCGCCGAAGCTCGCCAGCGCGGCCGGCGCGACCTCCTCCTTCTTCTGCATCGGGTCGCCGCGGTGCAGCCGGAATGTTGGCCCCGGCTGTTCGAACTTCCCGGCGTAAGCCATCGGAAACTTCGTCAGCGTCGTGATCTCCTCCTCGATCTTCGTCCGCTGCGCGACGAGCCGCGCGACTTCCTCGACCTGCTCCGCCGGCACGCGGTTCAGCGTCGGGATCGTGGTGATGCGCTTGCGATATTCCTGGCCGAGCCGATCCGCCGACGACGCCACGGTGCGCCATTGCTGGCCATCGAGCGACACGTCGATGCGGTAATTCGTCGGCAAGCGGTCGTCGAAGACCTGCTTGCCCGTCCCGCGGTCGCGGCTCCAGACCACGCGCCCGATTCGCTCCGTCTGCGCCAGCTCGATCTGCGCCCAGCCCGCGCCCTTCTCGTCGGAAATCCAACTGTTGCTGTTGCCGTAGCGGCCGTCGTGCAGGTGCGCGAGCTGATGCTTCGGATTCCCGCCGTTCGCATACACGCTCGACGCCGCCGCCTTTGCACCCGCGCTCGCGAGCGCGACGTTGCGCGACTTCGCGCCCGCCGTGAAGACCTCCAGCTCATCGAGACACGGCTGCGCCGAGCTCGCCGCCGCGATCGTGAAGCGCACGAACTTCGCCTCGACCGGCTCGAAGATTTCCTCGTTCGCGCGAGGCGTCACCGGCAGCCGGACGTGCGGCGTCTTCCCCGGCGCAGCCTCGTCGAGCACCTCCGCGAAAAGCGCCACATCCGCGACCGTCGGCCCGCCCTTTTCGCCCGAACGCAGCACGATGCGGCTCTCCGGCTGCAATTGATGAACGCCCGCATCGCGAAACCCGCTCCACCGCTTCTGCTGCGGAATCGCCGGCGTGCCGTCGGCAAATGCGCTCTGATCCACCATCGCAATCTCCGTCTGATCGCCCGTGGTGCCAAGGTCGCCGTCGCGGTCTAGCACGTAGCGCGCATCCTTGGCATGCGTCGTCCACGCGCCCCACGACAGCCACACGCGGAACCGCCCCGCGAGCTTCGGGTCCCACGAGAAAAAGTCGTCGCGCTTCCCCTTCTCCGCCGCCCAGTAGCGGTAGCTCTCGCCGAGATTCGGCAGCCGCGCGGAGTCGCCAGGGTCGTCCGCCTGGCCGCGCTCTTTGCCGGGTGAATAGACGACCGGCTGCCCGTTTTTCGGCTGCTCGATTTGCGTGACCGTCGCCGTCGCCGCGACGCTCGCCAGCTCCGGAGCGGGCGGCGCGTTGTCGTCGAGAAGCAGCACGCGGCCGAGCTGCGCCTTGGGCTGAAATTGCGCGAGGCGCTCCTCGATCGGCGCGAGTTCACGGCGCAGCGACTCGGCCCGCTGGAGCCGCGTCTCGGCGTCCGCGGGTCGCATCGGCCGCTCGCCATGCTGCACGCCCTGGAGCACCGCCGTCATCGCGTAATAATCCACCTGCGAGATCGGATCGAACTTGTGATTGTGACAGCGTGCGCACCCGACCGTGAGCCCGAGAAACGCGCTGCCCGTCGTGCTCACCATGTCGTGCAACTCATCCGCGCGCTGCTGCATCCCGAGCAGCGGGTCCTGGCCCTTCACCTGATCCCACGCGCCGCCGACGAGGAAGCCGGTCGCCTCATCCACGCCGAGCGCGTCGCCCGCGAGCTGCTCGCGGATGAATGCGTCGTAGGGCTTGTCGTCGTTGAACGCGCGGATGACGTAATCGCGGAACGGCCACGCATTCGGACGCGCGCGGTTCATCTCAAAACCATTGCTCTCGGCGAAGCGCACCACGTCGAGCCAATGCCGCGCCCAGCGCTCGCCGTAGTGCGGCGATGCGAGCAGCCGTTCGACGAGCTTTTCGTAAGCACCCGGCTCCTTGTCCGCGACAAACGCGTCGATCTCCTCCGGCGTCGGCGGCAGGCCGATGAGGTCGAAGCTCAACCGTCGGATCAGCGTGCGGCGATCCGCCTCGGGCGAAAGCGCCAGGCCTTTCTCCGCGAGCTTCGCGCGGATGAAGGCGTCGATCGGATAACTGGGAGGGGCGACATTCCTGTCGCCCACGTTTTCGGCGACAGGAAAGTCGCCGCGCCCAGTCGGCGGCACCGCGGGCCGCTGCAACGGCTGGAAAGCCCAGTGCGTCTTCCGCGGATCGGCCGCGCCCTCTTCCGGCCACACCGCACCCTGGTCGATCCACGCGCGCAGCAGCCCGATTTGCTCATCGCTCAAGCGGTCGCCCTTCTGCGGCATCACCATCTCCTCATCGAGCCCGGCGACGAAATGAATCAGCGGACTCTCCGCGCTCTTTCCCGGCAAAATATTCGGCGCGTAATTATCCCCGCCCGTCAGCGCCGAATCCTTTTGGTCCGCGCGCCAGCCGCTCTTCTGCTTCTCCGGCCCGTGACACTTCACGCAATGCTTCTCAAAGATCGGCCGGATATCCTTTTCAAATTCCACCGCGCGTTCCGCCGCCGGTGGCAATTCCACCTTCGCCGCCCGCGTCTCGCGCCATCCACCCGTCGCCAGACAGACGAAGATCGACAGCGGGAGAAGCGGTCTCATGTGCGGAAGACTTTGCCCCAGCGAACCCATTTCAAAAGGCAAAATCAGGAAGACGGGTTTCTAAGTCGCGATGGGCTCCTCAGTCCGGCTTCTGTTGCGTCAGTTCCTTCCAGCTTACCGTAGCGAACCTCGAGAATTGCTCACCTGCGCGCTGGACGAAGACCGTCATGGGCTCCTCATAACATCCGAACACCGCACGCGCGGGGAAAAAAGTGATTCCTCGTTTCAAAGCTCCACGTCGGAACGCACTTATTCTGGAATCAACGGCAGCCGCCCCTTCGGGTAGCCCCAAGGAGGCTTGTCATCCTACTGGGCATTGGGCATAAAACCGGCATCACCCTCGATATGAAACCAACTATCGCGTTCCTCTCCATCGTCCTCACCCTCGGCTTCGGCGCCTGCAGCACCTGCAAGAAACCGGCACGAAAGGTCACGCTCACCCCATGCTGTGCGGACGGGGGGCCGGACCGAGTTGTGCTGCTCCAGGATTCCTTCGAACCGGGTGGCACCGTGGTGCGTCTGGCGCCGCACTAGGCGTCCATTTTGCTCCCGAGCTTCGCAGTCTGGAAGCGTCGAGGCGCTGTGTCGGCCGCCGATCAACTGGCCACACATGGCGATGCTGCTTTGCCGATGCGGGAGCGGGCCGCTCCGCCGCGCGGCATCATGCTGAAGCGGTTCCAGTAAAGGTATCGCCGCCGATCGAGGGAAGCGCGTCGTCGCTTCCGCAGTCGGCTTTCTGCCGGCCTTCTCGGCACCGACGGCGCGGTGCCCACCACGCGGATATGCAATTGATTGAACCGCCCCAGGGCTGGCCGGCTATTTCCCCGTGTGCTCTTCGATGCAGCGGGTGACGGCGTCGATGCTCACTGGCTTGGAGATGAAGGGGAAGCCGCCGATTTCGTTTTTGGACTCGGTCTTGGAGACGATCGCGGTGAGGAAGATCACGGGCACCTTTGCGAGGAGCGGGTCGGAGCGGATTTGTTGCGCCACGTCGCCCCCGTCGATCTTCGGCATGACGATATCGAGGAAGATGATGTCGGGCTTGAAGTCGCGCGCCGTCAGCCACGCCCTCGTCCCGTCGTTCTCCTCCTTCACGATGAAGCGCCCGCTGCGTTCGAGCGTGAGCTTGAGCAGGCGCGTGAAGCCGGATTCGTCGTCCACGACGAAGATGCGTTTCTTGTTCGGAGCGGGTTCGGGCATAAAAAGGTCAGGCTTTAAACATCAAAGTCACGCGCACGCCCGCGTCGTGAAGATTGCGAATGTCGATGGTTCCACCGTGCAAGTCGATGATCGTCTTAACGACGGAAAGGCCGAGTCCGGTGCCTTTGCCGGTCGGCTTGGTGGTGAAGAACGGCTCGAAGACTTTCGCGAGCTTATCCTCCGGGATGCCGCTGCCCGTGTCGTCGATTTCGGCGACGACAATGTTCTGGCCGACGCGGAATGACTCGGAGCGGCTGTCGGAGACGTTTGCACCGACGCCGGTAAGTTGCTTGGTGTAAGTGCGGATGGAGAGGATTCCCCCGTCGGGCATCGCGTGGATGGCGTTGGTGAAGAGGTTGATGAAGACCTGGCCGATCTTGCCGGCGTCGAGCTTGACCAGCGGCAGGTTGGGCTGAAGGTCGCGCTCGATCTCGAATGCGCCTTTCATCTCGCCGCGGACGAGCTTCAGCGCGCCGTTGATGATCGCGTTGAGATCTTCGCCTTTCACCTCGAGCTGCTTCGGCGCGGAGAAATCGAGCAGGCCGCGGATGACCTGGTCGGCGCGCGTGAGAGCATCGGACATTTCGCGCAAAATCATCGGCATGTGCTCGCCCTCCGATTCCTGCGTCGAGAGGAATTCGATGCCCATCTTGAGGATCGCGAGCGGATTCTTGACCTCGTGGGCGACGCCCGCCGCGAGGCGTCCGATCGACTTCATTTTTTCCGCTTCGATGAGCTGGAGCTGGACATCGCGCAACTCGCTGTGCGCGAGCTTCACGTCTTCCATCGCGTGCAGCACCTCCTCGCGGCTGGCGGCGAGCTCGGCGTTCGCCTGCTTGAGGTTTTCCTCGGCGACTTTGCGGTCGGTGATGTCGCGGCTGATGCAGACGAGACCGACGGTTTTTCCTTCGCCATCCAGCCATGGGATTTTCGACGTGAGCCGCCAGCGGAGCGCGCCGAGCGGGTCGATCACGTGCTCCTCCTGGTTGAGCTTCGGCTGCCTCGCTTCCACGACGACCATGTCGTCCGCGTGGAGCTGTTGGGCGATCTCGTCCGGCAGGAAATCGAAGATAGTGCGACCCCGAACTTCCGACGAGTCCGTCGCGCCAAGCCAGCGCAGATGCGCGACGTTGCTGAGCAGGTAGTGGCCTTCCGCGTCCTTCAGGAAAATGAGATCGGGCAGGTTGTCGATGACGGCGCGGAGCAGGTTGCGCTCGGTCGCGAGCTGGTCCTCCATCTCCTTGATCGCCGTGATCTCGCGCGAAAGGCCGCACGTGCCGATGATCCGCCCTTTCCGGTCGCGCAACGGAAGCTTCGTCGTCAGTGACCACGCGATTCGCCCATCGGTCATCGTCTCGTATTCCACTTTGCCGAGGATCGGCTCACCGGTTTCCATGACGTGCCGCTCGTCGCGCAGGGCGTCGCCAGCGTGTTCGGGGCCGTAGAAGTCGGCGTCGGTTTTCCCGTAAGCTTCCTCCGCGCGGGAGAGGCCGAAGAGATTTGTGAGGGCGCGGTTGATGCGGATGAAGCGGCTCTGCCGATCCTTGAAATAAATGCGGTCGGGGATGTTTTCGAGGAGCGTGTGCAGCAGTTCGCGCTCGCGCGCCAATTGAGCCTCGGATCGCGCCCGCTCTATCGCGTAGCGCAGCGCGCGGTGCAGGAGATGCGTATCGACGCGGCCCTTGACGAGGTATTCCTGCGCGCCGAGCTGGACCGTCGAAAGGGCGAGTTCCTCGTCGTCGCTCTCGCTCATGACGATGATCGGCACGTCGGGCGCCGCGCTGTGGGCCTTGGTGAAAGTGTCCGCGCCGCGGCTGTCTGGCAGTTGCAGATCGAGCAGGACGACGTCGATCCGGTCCGAGGTCAGCAGCGCGATCGCCTGCTCCAGGCGGCCCGCTTCCGCAACCACCTGGAAGTGCGAATTCGCCTCCTCATTGACCATCTCCCGCAACAGGAACACGTCACCCGGATTATCCTCAACGACGAGGACGCGGTGCTTGGCCGGGCGGTGGGAGGACATCGTTCCGTGGGGTTCGGGCGGGAACCTACGGAACCTCCGCGCGGAACGCTAGCATTTAGCTCGCAGTGACCTTGGCAATCGCGTTGCGGAGCGTCGCGAGCGTGAACGGCTTGCTGACGACGAGGTCGATGCCCGCCGGTTTCTCGCCCGCACCGCTCATCAAATCGCCGAAGCCCGTGAGCAAAAGGACGCGCTGGTCGGGCTTCATCTTCTTGATCTCGACGGCGAGCTGGTCGCCGTTCATCTCCGGCATCGCGCGGTCAGTCATCACGAGATCGAATTTGCCGCCCGCCTTGAATTTTTCGAGTCCCTCGCGCCCGTTTTCCGCGATTTCGATGTCGTGCTGATCCTCGGCGAGATAAACGCTGAGCACCTCGCGCACGAGCGGTTCATCTTCGACGACGAGAATGCGCAGCTTTTCCCCGGGAGCCGCCGCCGGTTTGGTTGCTTCGGGCGCCCTGGTGGCCTTGTCGAGCGGGAGCGAAACCGCGATGGAGGTCCCGCGCCCGACTTCGCTCTGAATGTCGATCTCGCCTTCATGGCGTCGCACGATGCCGTGAACGCTGCCCAGACCGAGGCCGGTGCCCTGGTCGTCCTTGGTGGAGAAAAACGGCTCGAGACATCGCGCCTTCACTTCCTCCGTCATCCCGATGCCATCGTCGCTCACGGTCACGACGACCCAGCGCCCCTGGACTTCGGTGCGGATCGTCACGGTGCCGCGTTTCGGAATCGCATCGATGGCGTTGAACACGAGGTTGACCAGCATCTCGCGCAGCTCCACTTCGTTGCCCGGGACGGTCGGCACGTTCTCCATCTCGGTGCGGACATCGATGTTGATGCCCGCGGCGCGCGCCTGGTCTTTCCAGCGCGGCTGAGTGAGCGAGACGACCTGGAGCACGAGGTCGTTGATAACGACGGGCGTGAAAACATCGGCGTCTTCGCGGTACCGATAAAATTCGCGCAACCGGCTGACGACCTTCGCGCTGTCCTTGGCCGAGGTGTGGATCAGCTCGATGTAATTCTTCACCTTTTTCGTATCCTGGAGCGTCTCGGGCTTCATTAGCAGCAGTTCGCTGAAGCCGAGGATCGGCGCGAGCGAGTTGTTGAAATCGTGCGCGATGCCGTTGGCCATCCGGCCCAGGGCGTGCATGCGCTCGCGCTGGATGATCTCGCGCTGCGTCGCCTGGAGCTGCCCGAGGGCGGCGGCGAGCTGTTGATTGCTCTCCTTCAAAGCCTCCTCGGCGCGGCGTCGTTCGGCGACTTCCTCCTTAAGCTTGAGATTGGATTGGATGAGCGCGGCGGTGCGCTCGCGGACACGCGCTTCGAGGTCGTCGTGGCTGCGCTTGAGCTGGATCTGCGCGCGCTTGCGCTCGATGGCGTATTGCATCGAACGGACGAGCAGATGGTTATCGACGTGGCCCTTGACCAAATAATCCTGCGCGCCGAGCTGCACGGTCTCGATCGCCAGCGCGACATCATTGATCCCGCTCATCACGATCACGGGCAGCTCTGGCGCAACGTCCATGACTCGGAGGAACGTCTCGAGGCCTTCGCAATCCGGCAGGGTGAGGTCGAGGAGGATCAGATGAATGCCACCCTTCTTCAATCGTTCGGAGGCTTCGGCCACGCTGCCCGCCGAGTGCAGCTCGAAAGTGGTGAGCTCCGATGCGGCCACCAGGTGCCGGAGAAACTGCACGTGTTCGTCGTTATCTTCGACGATCAGAACGTTGATGGTGTCCTGGGCCATGGTCGCTAGGTCGCCGGTGCGGTGGTGACGATGTTCAGTTGAAATTGCGGGATCGAGCGCACCGCCATCATCAGTTTCGTCACGTCGATCGGCTTGGCGATGTAGCACGCCACTCCGAGGTTGTAGGCCTTCAGGATTTCGCCTTCCTCGCGGTTCCCGGTCACGATGGCGACGGGGATCCGCGCAAGGTCCGGATCGGCTTTCAGCTCGGCGAGAACCTCGTGTCCGCCTTTTCTCGGCATGTTCAGATCGAGGAGAATGAAATCGGGCCGCGGCGCATCGGCGTATTCGCCTTCCTGGCGGAGAAACGCCATCGCCTTCTCGCCATCCTCGGCGATCGAAAGATTGTTGCCGAGCTTGCCCTCGGCGAACGCCTCTACGGCAAGCTGCACGTCACCCGGGTCGTCATCCACCAGGAGGATTTCCACGAGCCGGGTTTCCGGCTGAACGGGATTGGAAATCAGGACGCCCATGGTCACCGGAAATCGAAAAGTATGGACGGATAAATGCGCATGTTGCTGGGGGCCGTCGCGTCATTGGGCAGCACCATCCAAGACCTCGCGCACCTTTTTGGCAAGGTCGGCCGGCGTGAATGGTTTCTGCAGGAAGGCCGTGTCCACTTCGAGGCCGTGGCGCCGCAGGATGCTCTCGTCCACGTAGCCGGACGTGAAGAGCAGTTTCGTGCGCCCATTGCGCGTTGCGCGAATCCATTCCGCGAGCTCCTTCCCACCGGCATCCGGCAGGACCACATCGGAAAATAGGAGGTCGATCGCGCGCGCCTCCGCACCCTCGACCACGTCGCGCGCCTGCTTGCCGCTGCCCGCTTCGAGCACGGTATAGCCGAGCCGCCGCAGGATGTGCGACGTGAGGCTGCGCACGGTGATTTCGTCTTCGACGTAGAGCACCGTCTCGTTGCCGCCAGGAAGCTGCCCGACTTCCTTGCGGATGTTCGACTTCTCGCCCGTCTCATCGACGCGCGGGAGGTAAATGGTAAACGTCGTGCCCACACCGACCTGGCTGTCCACGGTGATGTAGCCGCCGCTCTGCTTCACGATTCCGTAGCAGGTCGCGAGACCGAGGCCGGTCCCCTGCCCCTTTTCTTTCGTCGTGAAGAACGGCTCGAAGATGTGTTTCTGCACTTCCGGCGGCATGCCGGTCCCGCTGTCGGTCACGGTCAGCTTCACGTATTCGCCCGCGGGCATCTCGTTCACTGACCGGAAGTCATCGAGGAAATAGGTCACGTCCATCGTCTGAATCGTGATCGAGCCGCTGCCAGGCATCGCGTCGCGGGCGTTGACGCAAAGATTCAGCAGGACTTGTTCGAGCTGGCCCGGATCGGCCTTCAAGCGCCCGACCTCCGCCTTGAGCTGCGTGTGAATCTGGATGTGCTCGCCGATCACGCGCTGGAGCATCTTCTGCATGCTCTTCACGCTTTCGTTGATATTGAAGACGCGCAGGAACAGCGGCTGACGACGGCTGAACGCGAGGAGCTGGTGCGTGAGCGACGCGGCAAAATCCGCGGCTTTCCGAATTTCGGCCAGGTGCTTGAACATCCACTGCCGCTCGTCGATCTGGCCGATGATCAGGTCGCTGTAACCGAGGATCGCCGTGAGGATGTTGTTGAAGTCGTGCGCGATGCCGCCCGCGAGCCGGCCCACCGCGTCCATCTTTTGCGATTGCAGCAATTCCTCCTCGAGCCGCTTCCGCTCCGTAATGTCGCGCGCGATCGAGGACAGCCCACTGACGCGCCCGCTCTCGCCGCGGATGGGCGAATCGGTGAGCGACACGCTGATCCGCTTGCCGTCCTTGCGCAGCCGGATGGTCTCGTAATTCGCGAGGCTGTCGCCGCGTCCCACCGCCGTGAGCGCCTGCGGGAATTCGTCGAGCCGATCCGGCGGAATCAGAATTTCGAGCGGCTTCCCGATCACCTCTTCCGAAGAATAGCCGTAGGTGCGCTCCGCCCCGATGTTCCAGCTCACGATCTTGCCGTCGAGCGTGCAGGCGACGATCGCATCATTCGAGTTGGCCACGACAGCCGCCAGCTCCGACGTGATGCGCTCCGCCCGCTGTCGCTCGGTGATGTCGCGCATGTAGGCGGTGAACATCGGCTTGCCGTCGATCAGGATGCGGCTGATCGCGAGTTCGACGGGAAATTCCGAGCCATCCGCCCGCATCGCCGTCAATTCCATGCGACGGCCCTGCGCGGTGCCGGAAGTGGTCGCGTTGTAAAGCTCCAGGCCGCGCCGATGGCTGTCGCGCAGGCTTTCGGGAATGATCAGCGACGCCATCTCGCGCCCGAGCGCTTTGTGCGACGGGTAACCGAAGGCCCGTTCCGCCGCCGGATTGAACTCCGTGATTTTCCCATCGAGGTCGAACGTGATGATGCAATCGAGCGCCGAGCGGAGTATGGCGGCCTTGCGCATCTCGCTCTTTCGCAGCGCCTCCTCCGCGCGCTTGCGTTCGATGAGCGGGCTGAGCTGGCTGGAGATCGAGCCGAGCGTTTGCTCCAGCTCGGGATCGGGCAGCGTGATCCTTCGGCTGAAAAACTCGAGCACCTTGGACACTTCGCCCTTGTTGACGATCGGAATGGCGAAGGCCGCCGACATGCCGCACGCCCGGGCGGCTTCGTCATGAGGGTGGCCCGACTGGCTTTCCAGGTCGGCAATCCATTTTGGCTCGGCCGTGTTCCAGACTTCCCCGACGAGATTCTCGCCGCGCTGGAGGCTGACCCCGAGAAGCGTGCGTTCAAGTTCGTCGGCCGCCAGATCCGGCTCGTGCCAGATCTCGACCGCCCGCAGTTCACCCAGCGTCTCTTCCCACGCGATCCCAATGCTCCAATCCAGCCCCTGGCAGATCGCTTCGAGAATCCGCGGGCGCGCTTCCTCGACCGTCGCCGCTTCCGCGAGCGCGCTCGTCGTCGCAAAGTTCAAACGTCGGCGCTGCTCGCCCCACCACAACCCGGAGACGTCCTCGACGGTGCCTTCGAGATAGAGCAACTCCCCGCGCTCGTCGCTGACCGCGTGGACATTCTCCCGGACCCACATCGTGCGGCCGTCAGCGCGGACGACTTCCAGCTCGAAATTCGAGACCACATCCTCGTGGCGCAGCGCCTCGAGCAAAGCCTCACGCTGCGACGGATCGACGTAAAGCTGTGTCGCCACGTCCGTGAGCGACTGGACCAGGTGCTCCGGCGATTCGTAGCCATACATCCGCGCCAGCGCGGCATTGGCGGTGACAAAACGGCCGTCGGGCGTCGTCTGAAAAATGCCTTCGATGGCGTTGTCGAAAATCGAGCGGTATTTCATCTCCGCCGCCCGGCAATCGCGGATGAGGCCCTCCCGCTCGATCGCGTCCGCCTTCGCAATCTCCGCACGCCGCTTTGCATGAAAAATCGCGAGCCCGAAAAGAATCGCGAACGCACCGGCGAGCGAGAAAGCGCTCGGCCGGCTCCCCGCGTTCTGCGCGAGCAGCCAGACAGCGATCACGACGACGACGAGAAAGGCCACACCCAGCCCACAAGCGAACCGATCGCGGAAGATACCAGGGGTGGGAGATGGGGAATTCGGAGATGAAGAGATCACAAACGGCGGCGAGCGCTGTCAATCCAGTGCCATCCGGGCTTGGGGTGGGAAGCGGTTTCGAGGTTACGGGCGATTCGGTAGCCCTTCAAGTGGCAAGCAGGCGCGAGTGCATTGTCATGCGTCAAATCGTGGGAGGGAAAGTCTTCAGTTTTCAGCGGACAGTGCTCAGTAGCAGTACGCACGCCTTTCGACTGAAGCAGTGGGGGAATAAGACTTCGTTAGGCCATCACCGACCGCGGCCGTGCCCGGCAAGCCATCCCCGATTCCCGCTTGGCGCATCGTCCAATCGCCCTAGAGTCCTGCGCCATGAAACCCGTTACCGCCGCTTTGAGCCGACTGGAGATTCCCGGCGTGGCGGTCTTTGAAAACGGCTGCGGCGACCTCGTCCGGCTCGCGATCCATTCGCCCCTCGCGGAAGCCCACATCTATCTCCACGGCGCGCACGTCTCCCACTTTCAGCCGAGCGGAGGCGCGCCTGTGCTTTTCATGAGCGAGAAAAGCGTCTTCGCGCCGGAAAAGCCGATCCGCGGCGGCGTGCCGGTGGTTTTTCCGTGGTTCGGCCCGCGCGCCGGGCGCCCCGATGTGCCGCTGCACGGCTTCGCCCGCCTCGCCGAATGGCAGGTCGAATCGCTCGTGGTCGATAGCGATGAAACCGTCACCGCCGTCTTCTGCCTGGGCGCGGACGCCGACACGCGCGCGCAGTGGCCGTACGACTTCGCGCTGCGCTACCGCGTCGCCGTCGGACGCACGCTCACGCTCATGCTGGAGGTCGAGAACACCGGCGCTGACGAGTTCACTTTTGAAAATGCGCTGCACACTTATTTCGCCGTCGGCGAGGTGCAGCAGACGGCGACGACCGGCCTGGAAAACGCAGAATACCTCGACAAAGCCGACGGCCTTCAGCGCAAGAAACAGCCCGCCGAGCCGATCCGCATCACCGGGGAAACGGATCGGCTTTTCGAGAACACGCGCAAACCTTGCGTGCTCGACGACCCGAGCACGAAACGTCGCATCACGGTCGAAAAGAGTGGCTCGAACACGACGGTCGTCTGGAACCCGTGGAGCAAGAAAGCCGCGGCAATGCCCGATCTCGGGGACGACGAATGGCCGCGCATGCTCTGCATCGAAACCGCCAACGCCGCCGCCAACGCCATTACCCTCGCCCCCGGAAAGACGCACGCAATGCGCGCGGTGATTTCGGTGGGATAGAACAGCCTGGTAGGGAACGCTCGCCGAGCGTTCCAAAATCAGGGAAGGCTCGGCGAGCCTTCCCTACCGATCAGGCAATCGCTCCACCCACATTCGGGCCAAGCTTTGCGAGCAGCCCGCTCACGGCACCCTCCACCGGCTGCCCCTCGACGAGCACCCGTTTGAGCTGCCGCTTCCCGTCCTTCATCGTGATCGTCAGCTCGAACGCCGCAATCGATCCCTCCATCGCCGTCGTCCAAGTCGTCCCGTCGATCTTTTCGCGCTGCTGGGCGAACCACTTCTCCAACTCCTCCACGCTCGTCGCCGTCTGCCGCCAAAACTCGACCGTCTCAAACGGCAGTTCGCGGAATCTCGCGATGACAAACGCCGGTTCGAGAAACGCAAGCAGGTTGCCCGCCTTCGGTCCGGCTTCGCGGTCGAGCAGCACGCGATAGATCGCCTTGAACGCCACGGGCTGCTCGATCGGCGTGAGCCGCGCGACCTCGAATATCTTCGCCTGCAAGCTGTCGTCATCCCACGCCGTCTGCGGCAGTGCCTCCGCGAGCCGCTGCAAAAACGCCCGCGGCGCCGCCGTGAGCTCCTGCGCGCGCGTCGGCAGCGTCTCCTGCAGCCGCGTCTTCTCCTCCTCGCTCGCGTATTGCTCCACCCACAGCTTCGCCGATGCGATCCGCTCATCGAGATGCCGCCGCTCGATTTCCGTCAGCGGCGCGCCCTTGCGCTTCGTGATCTGCTCGACCACGTCGAGGTGCGGCATCTGCACGAGCGCCGTCACGAGCTGGAAGTTCGCGTTGTGATACGCCCCCTCCGGCGCCAGCTCGGAAAGCCGGTAAACACAGGCTTCGTCGGGAGTTGCCTTGCCCGTCGTCGCGCGCTCCTGGTAGCGGTCGAACTCATTGAAAAGCTTCACGATCCCCTCCTCGTGTACGTCGAAATTCACCGGCGAATTCGGCTTCGTGCGGATCATCAGAAAGCGCAGCACCTCCGGCGGCAGCAGATCGGCGATGTTGCGCGCCGCCGCGCCCACGCCGCGCGAACTGCTCATCTTCGCCCCGCCCACGAGGAAAAACTCATACGGCACATTGAGCGGCGGCTCCTTGCCGAAAATCGCCCGCAGGCACGCCGCCGCCACGTCGCGCGAGCCGCCCTTCGTCGAGTGATCCTTCCCCGCGCCCTCGACCGTCACCGGGAACGTCACCCACTTCGCCACCCATTCCAGCTTCCACGGCAGCTTCCCGCGCCCATCGAACGGCGACACCCGCCCCTCGTGACCACAGCCACGCGCCCACTTCACCATGTCGGGCCGGCAGCGATAGCTCACCTCGCGCCCGTCGTAGGCAAAGACCTCCGTCGTCCCGATGCGCCCGCACTGCTCGCAGATCGTCTGGAACGGAAACCACGTCGCCGCGCGCTCCGAATTGCTCACCTCCTTGTACACGCCTCGCACCGTCGCCGCGTTTTGCAGGATCGTATCGATCGCCGCATTGAAACGCCCCGACTGATAGACATCGCGCATCCGATACTTCTCCACCTGCACCCCCAGCTCCTCGAAAATCTCGAAAAACTCCGCGATGTAATGCTCCGCCATGTCCGTCGCCGGCGAATCATCCGGCGGCGGCACATGGCACAGCGGCTGGCCGAGATACTTCTCAAAGTGCGCGCCCTTCCCCGCCGGGATTTCGTCCAGCGGATCGTAATCATCCACGCCGAAGAGATACCGCGCCTCGATCCCCTTCTCGCGCAGCGTGCGAAAAATCGCGTCGTGAATCAGCACCCCGCGCAGCGCGCCCACGTGGACGCGCCCCGAAGGCGTCTTCGAGTCATTGATGATTTGCGGCCCGCGGCACTTGGCCGCCACGTCTTCAGTCCAAAACATAGGGGCTCCTTGGATACGCGCCCCCCGCGCGAAGTCCAGAACGCGTCACGGAATCCTGCTCCATCATCGCGGTCGGCGTGACTGGGAGCACCTGGCAAACACCAGCATCCGCTCGCTGCGGCGTCTGATCAGGCCTCTTTGCGCTTCAATTGAAGCCAAACTGCGAGCTTCTTACCGTTTCGGGGCTCGGCGAAATGAAACCAAACAGCCTCTCCGTCCTTCGGAATACTGGACACGTACAAGTCACGGGAAAGAATCTCCGTGTGTGTCTCTGTGGCAGCAGCCTTCGATTCGATCAATTCGCGCCGGGTGAGCTGTGCGGCAAAAGCGAGCTGACCGTCTTTAATGTTTGGAGTGATGCGGATAACGACCCCCGTCGTGACGGTATCAAAGCCAGGCGATGCGATGGTAGAGGGCTGAAACTCACGGCCTACCTCAATGCGTGCCTCCTGGCCAACTCGTGTCACGACTTGGGGGGCAGCCAGTAAATCCACGCCTTTGCTGGCTGCGAGTTTTGCCATGTCGTGCGGAATCGGCTTCGCGGATTCGATGATTTTCGCTTGGATGATGATCTCGTCAGCGGCGATGGCTGGCAAAGTGAGGAGCGCGAAGATCGCGCAGGAAATCGTGTGTTTCATGTTTGGTTTCTGATTCCTGCCAGACTCCGCCATTTCCGCAAAAGGCGAAATCATTTTCCCGGATGCTGGCGGGCCGGCGGCGCGGAGCTTCCAAAAGCTGTCATCCTGAGCTTGCCGAAGGACCTCCAACTTTCGCGGGCAGCGGCGGTGCGGAGCGAAAGCGCAGCGCCTGCCATGCAATGACTGTCATCCTGAGCTTGTCGAAGGATCTCCAATCTCTGCGGGCAGCGGCGGTGCGGAGCGAGCGCGGACACTGTCGTCTCCGCACCACCTCCGCCCACAAAAAGATGGAGATCGTTCGACAAGCTCAGGATGACAACTTTTAGAAGCGGCGCCGTGCGCCGGATCAGTTTCGGAACGACTCCCTGAAGCGAACCAAAACCAGATAAACGCCCGTCCATCGTCATCTCCAGTCACCCCTCACATTCACGAAGCGTCTTGCGAGCATCCTCAAGGTCGGATGCGCGCAGGCGAGTAAAAATCTCGACTGCACGTTTGGCAAAAGGAATTGCCTCACCAGCTGTCCCCAGTCGTAACAAAGCACTCGCAAGAAAATAACAGGTTAACGCGATTAGGTGCTGGCGCCCAAGACGATCGGCCAGAGGTAAAGCACTTCGCGCCCAATCCGCCGCCGATGGGAACTCGCCTTGTTCCAAGGCCAATTCGGCTAAGCTTACTTTGCAATTGGCTTCCGCAGACGGGGCGTCGGCCGCCTTGGCAATGCGCAGAGCCTCACTGAAGTCTTGCTTCGCGTCCTCGAAACGTTTCAATTTAAATTTGGCCTGACCCAATGCGTGAAGGGCCATCGGAATATCGGCATCGTCTTGCGATATTGAGCGATAAAGCGCCGTCGCAGCGGAACTTTCGGTTATCGCAGCGTGATAATCATCGGCCAAATAATGACTGAGTCCTCGCAGGCGCAATAAATCTGCCTTTCTGCGAGTGCAGTCTGTCTCTTCACCGGGAGGGTAAGCCACCCTGCCCCAATTTGCTTCGGCGCGTTCGATCCAGAATTGCATTTTGTCCACTTGGCGACGTCGGTAGTAGGTCTTTGCCATCTGATAGGCTCGTTTTCCGGCAATCGCGAAGTCTCTAACCTGACGCGCGCTCGCCTCTGCCTTCTCGCAGAGAGATAGGCGGTCATCCCAGCGGCCTGTAAAATCGAGAAAGTGGTGTAGCCCCGATACGACGTCTTGCAGGCGAATATTCGGGCCTAAAATGATCTCTGGTAATGCCGAGGAAATAATCGGCCAAGCGTTTTCAAGGGTATGAAATGGAGCATTGTTGCGCTTTCCATTTTCCGAAATTAGGTCACAGGCTCGCTCCTCCAACTGCTTGCCGGTCTCCGCAACAACCTCTTGTTTCGTCTTCCGCAAAAAGTCCGCGACCATCGGCACGAGGGCGAAGGTCTGCAATTCCTCGCTCGGGACGACGAGCGAGCGGTTGACGAGGCTACGCAGGGCGCGGTCAACCTCCCGGGTAGGGTGGGCATCCTGCCCGCCGAGCGACGCATCTTGCGTCGCGGCCTCTCGCACCGGGTCCAAAGTTCGTTCCGGCGAGGACGCCGGAACCGGCGGGCGAGACGCCCACCCTACCCGAGACTCCTCCGCTCCCGCGATGGCGGCGATGTGCTCCACCTTGGCCGGCAGGGTGAAATACGTCAGCGCGCAGAGGACTCGGGTCTCGGTTTCGCTGAAGTCTCCCACCAGATCGCCGAAGATGAATTCGAGCGGGTCATTGCCCGGCGGGCAGGAGCGGATGTAGTGAAGCGCATCGGTGAAGGTGAGGCAGTTCCCGCGGCCGATCTGGCCCGCGGTCCAGCGCAGGAGCAGCGGTTTGCCGCCGGTCTCCCGGTAGAGGACGAGCCGCTCGGCTTCGCTGGTTGCGGCGAGGAGCGGATTGTGCGTGGCGAGCTCGGCGAGGGTGGCGAGCGCGGCTGCTTCGCTGAGTTTTTCGAGGATGAGCTCCTCCGCAGCAGCGCCGATGCGGCCGCGGCTGGTGATGATGGCCTTGCAGCCCGCCGGCAGTTTTTTGACGAAGGTAAAGACGGTGTCGCGCTCCTTTTTGAGGAGGCTCTCGAGGTTATCGAGGAGGAGGAGGGTCTGCGTGCCGGTGAGCGCCTCGAGGAGCAGGCGCGGGCGCTGTTCTTCGGCGGCCTTGAGGATGCCCTCGTGGCCGAGCAGGCGGGACAGCTCGCCGAACAGCTCGGCGAGGCCGCTGAGGATGAAGCCGCTCAAGTCGCGCACGCCGTCGTCGTCGAGCTCGCGGGTCTTGAGGGAGACGAAGACGATCTTTTTGAAGTCGTCGGGCGAAGCCTCGTAGGCGGCGCGGACGGCGAGGGAGGTCTTGCCCATCCCGCCCGGCCCATCGATCAGCGCCCCCCAGGTGCGGCTCGCCGGATCGAGGGCCTCGGCGATCTTCTGCAACTCCGCCTCGCGGCCGAAGAAGGGCTGGAGGGTCGGGAGATTGTGGGGGATGGAGGTGTGCGGGGCGGGTGCGGATGGAGACGAGGGCTTGGTGTAATAGTCCTTGGGGTTGCCTTCGTTGAGGGCGAGGCGTTCGAGGATGAGGACGGCGGTCGAGTGCTCCGTCTCGTGGTCGAGATCGATATACCCGGCGAGTCCTTCCATCGCCTCGGGCTCGACGAGCCCCTTTCCAGCACATTGGGATCCTAAGCTTAGAATTCCACGTGGACAAGTTGTCGC